>Ga0207841_1000061_pt1 | contig 183924 bp, 176 predicted proteins | sample HigsolmetaGSP18D_FD_184846 | JGI IMG/M metagenome (GOLD analysis project Ga0207841, IMG submission 184846) | High solid enriched microbial communities from the Joint BioEnergy Institute, USA - SP1-8-D (SPAdes) | ecosystem: Engineered > Bioreactor > SSF (Solid state fermentation) > Aerobic >...
GGGAGGGAGGGGGGGAATTGGGCGACATTCAACTCCCTGCAGAAAGCTCGGTATATCTATTGGTTATTGGATGCAAATCTAGCAAGAAAAATTGCAGTGGCCTATGGGATAAGCACAGATGGTTTTGTTTTCTTCTTTCTTAAATTGATAACAACTCAAAGGTATAATCCTTATAATAAGCTAACTGGACATGAAATTACTTTATGTACTGTATACACAGATCTCCGGGATCTTTCCGTTGATTTTTTTTTCCGTTGGTATCCGAATATACTGTTTCACTGACATCCTCACCAAATGGAACAGTTGGGCGGAGTAGGTGGCGTAAGGAACAGCTTCTGGCAGCGAATGTGTCGTTTATCATTGTTTACCGCACAAGGCAGTAGGTCAGGTTAATGGGGTGCAGAGTGGAGTGCAGATCCCAGGACCAAGATTAGGTCTCTCGGGCGAGAGAGTTCGGCGCGGGCGCCGGGACGTTTTAAGCCGAGGCTCGGAGGCTCCCGATGAGGACTCCGCGACAGACTTCAGTGCGAGCAAGGAAGCCCATTCATGGCTAGCTTCACATTGTTACATAGTGTTTTATTATCGGCTTGTATAATGTTTTACTCCTGAATATATTAATCAAACACCTCAAGTATTCTTCGTGTCCTGGGAAATTAGATTGGCACAATGCAGCCACGTGGGATCAAATGATGTGGAGATTGAAGAGGTGGATTCATATAACTAACAAAGATGGCCAGGTCCCCCCCTGCTGGTTGGTCTTCTCTGCTTACCATCATTTAATTTAATCCCCTAGACATTACCTAGGCAGATAGCTGGATTCAAGTAACTATATCGCCTCCGGAGTCACTTGACTCGTTCATGCTTTTTTTTCCTTTAAAAAAAGGTCCTGACAGCGGCATGAAAGAAAATCATGCATCTACCTGGGCCGTCGGAGGATCGGATTCGACAGGCCGCAAGGCGGTGAAGCTGGCCGAGATGACAGCTACCCCATACGGAGAGCCAACATACTGGCCACCAGCGCTGGTGATACAGCATCTAGTGTGGCGCTGACAAGACCACTGACGGCGGAGTACGGAGTACGTCACCGCGTTTGGCGATGGAGTGGTACAGAGGAGTTCTTTTTAAGCCATGCATGGACGTCAGATACCTGGATCATTAGGCACCCAAGGGACCTAGGAGTAGTGCTTTGTTCTGCATCAGAGGTCAGCTGCACATGATGGCAGCTGGTGCCTGTCAGAAGCCATCGATGTCATCGAGAGCGCATCGATTGGACGGTCCGGCTGGCATGTGAAGAGAGAAAACATGTGATCGGACGGAGACTTCCCCAGACTGTCGGAATACGCGGTCCGAGACGACGCTCCCCAAGCACTGCACGTCGAAGAGGGCAGAGAGCCTCGCGCGGACCGACAGAAGGCCAGAACTAGAAGCAGGAGGGCCGCCGAGTGACGAAGCAGTCAGTAGCAAAAGCCGAGCTCGCAACAACCGAGGAGGTCGGCGTGGTCTCCGCCAGTGACGGGCGATGCATTTCTGGCCGCAAAGGGGGCTCCCGCGCTAGGCCGCTGTGCCTCGGCCGAGTGGGCGCCGCTAGCATCTGGCTCGTCGGCTTTTGACGAACCCCAGATCTCGTGCCGTCGGCCTCCTAAGTATATCTCTCGTCCCTTCGTCTCCTCTTCTTCTCCTCCTCTCCAGTCTCCCCTTACTTCTGCCCGTCTTGCTTTCCCCTTGTCATCTCGCAACCATGGTGGCTCCAAGAGTGATCGTCGTCGGCGGTGGATGTAAGCTCTCCCGTGCTTTCCCCGCATGTTATCCCCCCGTGCCAGAAGCTGACCATCGGTCTCTCCGCCAGTGTCCGGCCTGAGTGCCGCGCACACCGTTTATCTGAACGGTGGAAATGTTCTCGTCCTCGACAAGCAGAGTAAGTGCGTCCTTCCGCGCAGAAACGTCCCAGGCTGACCCCGTCGTAGACTTCTTTGGCGGCAACTCGACCAAGGCCACCTCCGGCATCAACGGCGCCCTCACCCGCACCCAGGTCCAGCACGGCATCGCCGACAGTGTCCAGCAGTTCTACGAAGACACCCTCAGGTCCGCCAGAGACAAGGCCCGGCCAGAACTCATCAAGGTCCTCACATACAAGTCGGCCTCTGCGGTCGAGTGGCTGCAGGATGTCTTCAACCTCGACCTGAGCCTGGTCTCGCGTCTCGGGTGGGTGATCTCTGAACATCTACTATCTGGAATCGCGGCTGACAGTACCTCAGTGGACACTCGCAGCCCCGAACCCACCGTGGCCATGATGCCAAGTTCCCCGGCATGGCCATCACATACGCTCTCATGCAACGCCTCGAAGAGCTGGCGGAGAAAGAACCCCACCGCGTGCAGGTCCTCAAGAAGGCCCGCGTCACCGCCGTCAACAAGACCGGCAACGCCGTGACCGGTGTCACCTACGAGTACAACGGGCAGACCCATACGGCGGACGGCGTGGTCATCCTGGCCACCGGTGGATACGCTGCGGACTTCACAGAGACCTCCTTGCTGAAGAAATATCGGCCAGACACCTACCACCTGTCGAGTACCAACGGCACGCATGCCACCGGTGATGGCCAGAAGATGTTGATGGCCATTGGCGCCAACGCCATCGACATGGACAAGGTGCAGGTGCACCCTACCGGTCTTGTGGACCCCAAGGATCCCACTTCCAAGTTCAAGTTCCTGGCCGCTGAAGGTACGCGTTCTCTGGTGAGAATTTACGGATATAACACAGTTATCTAACATTGTCCAGCACTGCGCGGTGAGGGCGGTATCCTGCTCAACTCCGACGGCCAGCGATTCTGCGATGAGCTGGGCCACCGTGACTACGTCTCCGGACAGATGTTCAAGGAGAAGGACAAGGGCAAGTGGCCCATCCGCCTTGTCCTCAACAGCAAGGCATCCAACGTCCTCGATTTCCACACCCGTCACTACTCCGGCCGTGGTCTGATGAAGAAGATGACCGGCAAGGAACTGGCCAAGGAGATCGGCTGCGGCGAGGCGGCTCTCAAGAGGACCTTCGACGAGTACAACGAGATTGCCGAGGGCAAGAAGAAGGACCCCTGGGGGAAGAAGTACTTCCACAACATGCCGTTCAGCATTGACGATACTTTCCATGTCGCTCTGATGGAGCCTGTGCTGCACTTCACCATGGGTGGTATCGAGATCAACGAGCATGCTGAGGTCCTGAACTCGGAGAAGAAGCCATTCGAGGGCCTGTACGCCTGCGGTGAGCTGGCTGGTGGTGTCCACGGTGCCAACCGTCTGGGTGGCTCCTCTCTGCTGGGTTGCGTCGTCTTCGGCCGTGTGGCTGGTGACAGTGCCAGCCGGTACCTCTTCCAGAAGGTCCTTTCTGGCGGAGCTACGACCGCCCAGCAGCGTCTGAATCAAATCTCCCTGCACATTGACCCATCAACCCCGGGCAAGGTCTCCATCGAGTGGAACAAGGCTGGTGCGGAAGGCAAGGACCCTGCCTCTGCCCGCGTCACCGCTCCCGTCGCCGCTGGTACTGAGACCCCTGCGGAATCGGCACAGCCTGCCAAGTCTACTGCCACCCCGGCCAGTAAGGCGGAACCCTCAAAGCCTAATGATACCTCCAACTTCAAGATCCCGGACAAGGAGTTCACGATGGAGGAGGTCGCGAAGCACAACAAGAAGGACGACCTGTGGATCGTCGTTAAGGGCGTCGTGTTGGATGTGACTAACTGGCTGGATGAGCACCCGGGTGGGGCTCAGGCCTTGTTCAACTTCATGGGTCGGGACGCATCTGAGGGTAAGTTGCATTTGTCTTCTCGTTTTCATAGTAACTTGTTCTAACAACATGCAGAATTTGAGATGCTCCACGATGATGAGGTCATTCCCAAGTACGCTGCGGGCATCGTTATTGGCCGTGTCAAGGGCCAGACGCCCCGCCTGCAGTTCTAAATTTTGCCAGTTTGGACTAGTTCATTTCCGCATCTGACCAGAATGATATATAGAATGTTTTTTTGGGAACCAAAAAAAAGGCGGAAAGGGCCTGCAGCTGACCCCTTTTTCTATACCCAGTTCGCAAAAATGCTCATATTGACGCTATTCGGACCTCATTTGCCGTTGTGTTTCAGTCGGCGATGGGTACCTACTTTTTATCCTTACCTGTTTTGGTAAGCTGCAGGGAAAGCCTCGAGGCTGCATATATCACCCACGTCGGAATCCCTTGGAGAAAAGGGCACATGTACTCGTATAAGACTCCGATCGCTACATTATAATTTCAGCATGTAAATCGCTACGTATTGTTATGAATGAGAGTTGGCAATATTATCTACCTACCTAAATTTGTGTTTGCATGTGATTGTTCCTTTAAGCCTCTTGGTAGAGCAACCTGCTAGTAGTATTTTCGATTAATACTGTCAGCTTCCGTAAATTATGAATCTAAGCACGGGACCTGATAAATGAATTTTTCTCGCATCATTTATTCCTTACTTGCCTTGCTGACCTTTCCTGATGAGCATCTTACCTATCCTATGTCCGTCTGGGTCTATCTTAAATAAAGATGTAGGTAGGTACTGTACTACTATGTGTAAGATGGATGCAGTAGTATCAGGTTTGCTATCTATACAAGGCATCTGCGTGCGTAAAAGAAGAAGAAGAAGAAGAAATAATATCCTCGTCCTCTCGACCCGAGGTGTGAGTGCGGAGCAGCTTGACAGATGGAATAGAAAGAGTCAAGACATGTGAGTATTCATTCTTGTTTAGGTAATTAATGAATAATAATCTCAGTGCCTCGTACCTACCTATACGACCGCATCACCGCATCAATAATAATAATCAACAGGGCAGGACGGAACACCTGCGCCTGCGCTAGTCGTGGTCGATCATGAGCAGAAATCAGGAAAAAAACAAAAAAAATTGAGGCGTGCAATCATACATGTACAGTACTGTACATCATACGTATCGGGGCATCCGATCCAGTCAGCCAGTCACCTTGCTGAGCTCAGCAGAGCAAGCAAGCAAGCAAGAGCAGGACAGATCATCATGGGATGGGGATGGGGATGGGCGAAGAATGTCGGGTCGGGGAGGCCTCCTGCTGCTCCTCCTCGTTGCTGGTTTGGTCTGGTCTGGGTCGATCACATGTGATCTGATGATACCTCCTAGGATCGGCTCCGCCCCGGCCGGTTTGGACCTGGGATGTCTGTCTGCGATTCGGGTTCAGGTTTTGGTCAAAGCGTTAGTTTTCCTAATTTAATATATGTACGTAATGTGTCTTTCTTGGATGATCTTTCGTGGTCTATATAAGTAAGTAAGAACCTAATGTACATGTACTTTACATAGATGAGGATATGTGTTTGCATATGTTGTGTACAGTTGTATGTACTGTGCAGGATAGCAGCTAGTATAGATTAGATACATAGGTATAAATACACATGTCCTGTACAGGGATGTATTATGACTGGATAACACATCAAAGAAAGGTCGAGCTTCCTGAGTACTGTACAAAGGTTCCTCCGTGGCTTTATCTTACTCACCTTATCGATAATAAACCACGGCCATTATGTATACCATACCGTAACTATCCGCATTTCTATTCTCTTCTCTTACCTTCTCTTCGTTTTCCCACCCACGGAGGACCGCGATCACGCCTGCATGTGCCTCAGAATCATCTTCAGCCTCCTCACCGCGGGCCCGTCCTTTCTCACGTTCGGGCCGCCTTGCTTCTCCTTCTCCTTCTTCTTCTCCTCGATTTCCTTTTTCGCCGCCTCGAGTGTCGGCCGCAGGTACCCCCACACCTCGTCGTGGTACCGCTCCTCGACGGCCATCCAATCCTCCGCGCCGGGGAGATGGGAGAGGACCATGTTCCGGAGGGTTTCCGTGTCCACCGTCTCTGTCCCTGTCCCCGATCCGGTGATGGAGTCCTGTGCCAGAAAGGCGTCAATGTCGGGGATCAGGCTGCTGGAAGTGAGGCGGTGGGGTTGCTGTGTTTGGCCATTTGCGTGTGATGATGGGTGCCGGCGGAAGGAGTCGATGATTTGGATCTCCGACTCGGTGAGGGATGGGATGGTGTCTGTGTCTAGTAGGTCGTCGTCTGCTGATGAGGGGAGGAATTCGGGCTGGAAGGATGGGTCGGAGAGGAGGGCGACGACTGCTGCGCCGTCGGAGGGGTCTGTGAGTGGTTCTGCTGTCTGTGGGGTTGAGGTGGTAGTTGTTGTTTCCTCAGAGGGAGGAGGAGGATGCTGATGATGCTGCTGCTGACGACGCGCTTCCTCCCAGGTGGTCTGGCAGTTGGACATGTTGACGTCGTCTGCTTGGCCTGGAAGAAACTGGATCTCCCGCTGCTTTCCTTTTCCTTTCAGGTCATGGAAGTCAGTGCGAGTGCTGACGTCGAGATCATCGATATATCCACGTCCGCGCTCAAAGTCCTCCTGCGCCAGCTGATCCAGCTCGAATCCACCCTGCGCCGTCGCGCCCGATCTGAACGATTCCGGGACAAAGGTGCCCGCTCCATCCCGTGCAGACGAAGACGCGGAGCCACCTGCACCGCGTGAGAGGAGAGCGACTGCCGCCGCTGATGACCCGGCAGCCCAAGCCAAGGAGGCGGACGGCCTGGCCTTGCTGCCGTTGGCCAGAGACTGGGAAAGGTCTACAGCGAGACCATGTCCACTAGGCCCAGAGATAGCGTTCCGGAGGAGATCAGACGCGGAGTCTTGGATCCTGCTTGCCATAGAGCTGGATCTGTCTTCGTCTCTGCGTTCCCGCGGCGTGGATGGCTGGGCGGGAGTATGGGGTGCATCCGAGGAAGAGTCGTTCTGCACCTCCTTTTCTTTCTTTTTAGACATGATTATGGAGATACAGGAACCCAAAACAATAAATGCAATAAAAACTCAGACGAGTGAACTAAGGGTTAGGCAAGAGTGTTGCCAGATGGTGCAGCTCTCAAAGCGAGGGTATCAAGTTGTGAGGTTGTTCCTGAGGCGCTCCCGGCACTCGGTCCAAGGGATATATAAAAACGGAGGCATGTGAATCCGAGAGATGGACCCAAACAGTAAACCAGGTCCATGCAATGCAATGCAGATATAAATGGGGAGAAAACAAAAAGGAAGAGCCTCTGAAATAGCAGAACAGCCAGAGCTGTATGTCTGGGCTCGATATAGGGCAGGGTCCCCAGCGGTGGTCTAGCCGGGATGTCACAGTATACTACTAGGATTTAAACAGTAGCCCGACGTCACGCCGATCGTCGTCCATAGGGCCGGACGGGGATGACAGGCGCAACAAGCAGTCCAAACGTCGCTCTCCAATCATGGGGGTAGCAGGAGGAGGAGGACGACAACCGACGAGCTCCTCCACGGGGAGTGGCCCACCGCGAGCAGCCAGGCGGCTCTGCGCTGCCCTGTGGCTCTAGCTCCGGGCGCTGAAGCACGGGCGACAAACTCCCCACCACCGCTCACGATCCCGCCTCACTCAACCCAAACCACACCGATCCAAGACGGACCTCACGACGTCCGGTGCTGCTGCATCCAACGCCTCCAGCCTCATTCCCGTCCCCCGTCCTCCTCATCTCTCCGTTGCAGACAGCTCCGTCCGTCCCTGCTCCTCCTCGTCGCCCTCAGCCACAGGCTGTCAATCATTTCTCACCTCCAGCCTGCAGTGACTGAGTTGGCCCGTCGTTGCGACCGCCTGCCTTGCTCTGTCTTGTCTGACGTCGCAGTGTCTTTCTCCCCATCTCGCTCCTGCTCTCCAACCCTTCCCCCCTCCAGCTCTCCCCTCCCTCTCTGAACGGCTAGGGAACAATCATCCAGCGCCCTCCATTGTGGTTCCGCTGCCCTTTCTCCGCCACCCGCTGCTGCGCGTCACTTTTCCCTCTCCGTCCTGATTGCTCCCGCTCACCGTTGAGGGGCGGCCTGTGATATCTCCACCGTCGGCCTCTTCCCCGCCGAGACAATTTCCCGAACATCACTCCTGGAGGTGGCATCCCTTGTGTGCCGTTTTCGACTGTGTTCTCATACTACCCGACCAAGGGTGGTACTTGAAAGATGGTAGACGGCGATACAGGTACTCCCACCTGGAAATTCACACAGTAAGTCGTCACCTGGCATCCCGTCTAGACACATGCATCCTGGTGGGGGAGTGTTCGATTGAGCTGCACGCCTCTGGATAACGTTCTCTCGGCGTGCATCGATCGGCCCATTTCTCCACCTGCACGTCATGTTCCGGTCTTTGGTCCATCTTCTCTGTGTTCGTGATCCTGGGGGAATGTGTTCCTAACCTGCCACGACAGATGCTTCGGTGATAAGGGAGATGTCGAAGATATCACAGAAGGTACATGTCGTTCCTGTCTCTCCTTGCTCGCTTTTCCTATCTGTCTTTCACGAGAAATGGTCAGATTCACCTCTGGCTGACACGTGCTGCTGAACCTCAGCGGATATCATCTCGACCGTCGAGTTCGACCACACGGGCAACTATCTGGCCACTGGAGACAAAGGTGGGAGAGTGGTGCTGTTCGAGAGGAATGAGACAGTACGGGTCCCTCTTCTCGCACCTTGCTGCCGGACCTGACGTTTCTGACCCCACTACAGAAAAAGACATGCGAGTATAAGTTCCACACCGAGTTCCAGTCGCACGAACCGGAATTCGACTACCTTAAATCACTAGAGATCGAGGAGAAGATCAACAAGATAAAATGGTGCAAGCGGCAAAACGCGTCTCATTTCCTCCTTTCGACCAACGACAAGACGATAAAGCTATGGAAGGTGTTCGATAAGTCGTTGAAGGTGGTGGCAGAGAACAACCTGTCCACCGATCTTACGCCGGCAGGCGCAGTCCCGGGCGGCGGTCCCCCTCGGCGCCCGCATATATCGATCAAGGATCCATCCATGCTCAAACTCCCGAGAATGACGCACCACGATACCGTCGTGGCCGCCGTCCCTCGGAGAATATACGCTAACGCCCACGCCTACCACATCAACAGCATATCCGTCAACAGCGATGGCGAGACGTTTATCAGCAGCGATGATCTCCGGATCAACCTATGGAATCTTAATATCCAAGATCAGAGTTTTAACATCGTCGACATAAAACCTGCGAACATGGAAGAGCTGACTGAAGTCATCACTGCCGCCGAGTTTCACCCTATTAGCTGCAACTGGTTCATGTACGCCAGTTCCAAGGGGACGATCAAGCTTGCGGACATGAGACAGCGCGCTCTGTGTGACGAGCATCAGAAACGTACGTGTCGCTTGGTCCAAGTACATGTCTGAATCGCATGACCGCTAACACTGTCCCATCAAAACAGTTTTCGAACAGGAGGAAGATGCCTCCTCTCGTTCCTTCTTCTCTGAAATCATTTCGTCTATCTCCGACGTGCGATTCTCCCACGACGGGCGCTACATCCTCTCGCGAGACTATCTCACTGTGAAGATATGGGATGTCAACATGGAGAGGCAGCCGGTCAAGACGATCCCTATTCACGAACACCTCCGACCGCGTCTGTGCGACACCTATGAGAATGATAGCATCTTCGACAAATTTGAGGTGGTTTTCTCGGGTGATGGGCAGCATGTGATGACCGGAAGCTACAACAACAACTTCATGATCTATCCTTCCGACCCGAATAAGGAGACAGAGATTGTATTACAGGCGGATAAGTCCGCATTCAAGGCGAAGAAGGTTGGCGTGCCCATGCCGATGAACAAGTCCGCCAACGGGAAGAAGGGCGGTTCGAGAGCGGGTAGCCCTGCCGGTCCTGGCGGGCGCATGAGGAAAGAGACCGACGCCGATCAGATTGACTTCAACAAGAAGATTCTGCATATGAGCTGGCATCCGTTCGAGGATAGTATCGCAATTGCTGCAACTAACAACGTAAGTCCTCTATCTGAAGAGCGCCCAGACCTTTCTCTTTGGACCGGGGCTAACATCACCCCCCGCGCAGCTCTTCGTTTTCTCCGCATTGTAAAGCGGTTGCTATCGAGTCATGATGTTACGGGTCATGTCGGTTGTCGATGGATCAGGCGGGATCGCTGACCTTGGTCATGGATCAAGATGTATGGAAGCAAGGCGCGACATGAAGGAAAATGATAGCAGCGACAGCCACAAATTCAAAATTAAAAATTGCCAGTTCGGATTCTTCTGGAACTTGGTCATGCATTTTTTTTCTTCTTATCTTATTTACTGCCTTGCCGTCATCTTATCGACTCAGGGACCTGCGTTATGATCTTGCTGTTCCATCTGCTCGGCCTCAGATTCTTTTACCGGCGTTAACTGGGAGTCAGGTAGAGATGCTTTGCTGCTGCTTGCTTTTTGTTCTGCGCATTTCACAGATGCCTCACCTCCCAGGTCCTTGCCTACAGTTGCATCACATGGTGGATGGCCTCGAATATCTGTTTTTTTTCCGGCAGTGACGTGTCTGTCTGTCTGTCTGGTGCAGGCTAGACGTGATCATGGTGGCTAATATGGGTACTAAAATCAGAGTAGATAATACATGCATGTCTGAATAAATCATTTTTCTTAAATTTCCTTATAGAACTACTTCAAGTTATCGTATTAATATTAGCCGATAAGAAAAGGGTAGACGAAAATGTGGAGGCTTAGATAAAGAGCAGTTGGGTATCTTATCAAGCGCGAGACAGCTTGATATAAAGTCTGTAAGTGATTGACGATGCGTGATGTGTGTGGGTGATAACTTCAGTAGTCACAGTCACTAAGAGCGTATGATGGACAATAATAGTAATAATGCGTCTATGAAGAAAGGTTACTGGCACTGGCTCTGTTCGCAAACATGCTGTGGCACTGTGTCCTGTGGGTGATCGTCCATGACGGAGATATAATAATGCGAAGCCGGGGAGATGCAGAATCAGGGCGCCGTGCCAAGCCACCGGAGCCGAGACAGCCCCCGGACCGCCGAGACAGCCAATCACAGCGTGGCAGATCGCGGCCGGAAAAGCATGGTGCCGACCCACGGCACTATGGCCGTACGGAGCTAGACTCAAGAAGCCCTGAGGAGCCTCCGCCCCAGGGCCACCCGTGATCGGTCGCGCGCAAACCATCGTCACTACTGCTGCTTGCTGGCTCCGATAGCCTCTTCTTTCCTTGCAGCCCTTGTTGTCTTCTTCGGGGTTTCTGCTGTCCATCGTCCTTTGCTTGTCTCTTTTGCCTCGACGATCATAGACGCGCAGCGATGTTTCTGCTATACACCCTTTAGAACCCAAGACCGCAAGCGAGAGAGAAAGGCGTTAAGAGCTCTTCGAGAACCCTCGGCCGTTCCTGACAACCGCTCGTTTCCACGTTTTCCTAGAGAACAACGCTCCACGATCATACCGTCACCGCGAGGACTTTGTTCATGTGCGGATAATGAACTCTTCTGGTAATGATAGCTGGCACTCTTCTGCGGGCCCGCCGTCGCACCCCGGAATGGATCAGCTAAACCAGCAGCCGCGCCCCCTGGGCTCTTTTGGGTATGTTATCGTCCTTATCGCGGGTTTCGCCTTGTATTCGGCTTCGAGTGAATGCTCTGGGCATGTGCTGATGTGATGTCTTTGGCGTCAATAGGCAGAATCCTCCTCCTCCTCAGCAAGGCCCGTCTTCACAACCTGCGGGGCCAGTCCTGCCCCCCCCAACTGGTGAGAAATCCTTGTCGCCCCCGGCCGATGCCATGAGAGAAACAACAAACTCGACCCTCGATAGTTTGTACTGACTCGTTATGCTCGTCCAGGTCCGTATCACCCTGTAAGCCAGCCTTCCGGTCACTCTCTGCCCGGCCTGGCAGAATTATCCCAAGGTCCCGGTGGTCCGCACCAACCACCTCCATACGGACAACATCCTCAAGGCCCGTCCCACAGCGCCGGACACTCCCTTCCAGGAATAGGACAGGCGATGCAACATCCTTCTCCGCAGTCGCTTAATAGAGAGCGTGAGAGAGACTCCAGGGAGCGCGAGATGATCGAGAGACAGCGACAGCAGGAAGAGATGGCGCACCGAGAACGCGAACAGCGAGAGCGCGAGCGAGAACAGATGGAGCGTCAACAGCAGATGGAACGTCAGCAGCGCGAGCAGCAGCATCATCCAGTCCAGAGCCATGCCGGCTCGATTCCCATCCACCAGCCGGTGGCGTCCAAGGTCCCGAACTCCATCCACGGACCCAATGGACTGCTTTCCAACCTCGGTGCGAACGCGCCTCCGAACCCTCCGCAGAATACCATGCAGTCTTCTGGCGGTCCCGGTGGGATGTATGGGACTCAGATGCAGCATGGCCAGCATGGCGAAGGGACGCCCAGGCCGTACATGCAGCACCCTCAAGGTCCGCCTGGGCAACCCATGCTCGGTGGGTACAGCGGTTCAGGGCCTCAGATGCCTGGAGGTGTAGCGGCCCTAGCTCAGGGTCAGCAGCCTATCTTGAATGTAAGTGTGATGACTTTCCTTCCGCCTGATATTCTGTTGGGTTTTTGTTGTGGGAAATTGTGGAAGAGGATGAGGCACCATGAGTCGTCACGTAACTGCCAAAGGGGAAGTGCTCCTGGTCTTGTTGTCGTCGTCGGAGGCATGTCGTGCGGTCCTTGTTGCGTGTGCTGCCAGACAAAATGGTCGGCATGGCGATCATATTTCTGTTTTGCTGGCAGTTGATCTCCTGCGTGCCATCTGTCTGGGACTGCATTTCTCACGACAACTCACATTTACTGCGTCAACAAGACTCTTTGGACGCGCCTCTCTCACAGTTCTCCTCTTTCACTATGTCGCTATGGCTCGGAACGTTCGCCGTCGGAGACTAACTACTGTTACTTTTCAGGATGCACTTAGCTACCTCGATCAGGTGAAGGTACGCTTTGTGGACCAGCCGGATGTCTACAACCGGTTCCTTGATATCATGAAAGATTTCAAGAGTCAAGCGTAAGTTGCCGGCGTCCAGATACACCAAGAGAGCCATGCTGACTGCAGCAGCATTGATACTCCCGGAGTTATTCAACGCGTTTCGACTCTTTTCAATGGACATCCCGCTCTGATCCAGGGTTTCAACACGTTCTTGCCACCAGGCTATCGTATCGAGTGCGGAACGGAAGATAACCCCGATGCGATTCGTGTGACGACTCCTTCTGGGACGAATACGCTTTCGATGCCTCCTCGAGGGCGCCATGAATCTGGCGGTGACGTGGGACCTTCCGGTGGGCTTGCTCCTCCGGGCCGCCCAGAGTATTACGATCAATCTCGGCCTGCCTGGCAGCAGCCCCAGCACCAGCAGCAGCAAGGCGGTATCCCTGGCTCGTACTCCCCAAGCACTCGCATGATGGGCCCAGGCATGTATGGCCAGCAAGGCGGCCAGAACCAGCACCAGGAACCGCACTATGAGTATCAGAGCCAGCAAGAGCAGCAGGCATCCGCCAATGCGGCTTCCATGGCGCACCAACAAGAGCAGCGTGGCGTTTCGCAGCTGCAAAGTGCTGTCTCTGCTGCATCAGGCGGACCTGGACGGCCATCGATGATGCAACCGTCCACTAGTGCCAGTCAGGGTCCTGGTATGGGCCAGCCTATGAATAACTTGGCTGGTGTAGGATCGGGAGTGCTTCAAGGTTCTCAGCCCGATCTCAGTAAGCGCGGACCCGTTGAGTTCAATCATGCGATCAGCTATGTAAACAAGATCAAGGTCAGTGATACACGGATTTCCTGAGCGGAGGCTGTGTGATAAGCTAACGTTTGTGCAGAACCGTTTCGCAAGCGCTCCCGAGATTTACAAGCAGTTCCTGGAGATCCTGCAAACTTACCAGCGCGAGTCGAAGCCAATCCAGGATGTGTATGCTCAAGTAACCCAGCTCTTCAACTCAGCACCGGATCTCCTGGAAGATTTCAAGCAGTTCTTGCCTGAGTCTGCGGCACAGGCCAAGCAGCAACCACCGACTGCTCGTCAGGCCGCAGAAGATCCACCTCTGAGCAATGTGCGCGGAGAGCCAGGGTATGCATCCGCTGGATCTCTTGCTTCGTCGCAGACGCCGAATCGCGACGTTAAGATGCCTCCTCTCGGTCAGTTCAACGTCAAGGACTCTGCAAAGGAGAGCAAGAAGCGGCGAGGAGGCCCTGGTGCTCCAGGCACATTGGGCTCTACCGTTCCTGGACCTTCCACGTCAGTCGATGCTACAAGGATGGCGGATGCTCAGACCAATAGGGCTCCTGGTATTCAAGTTGGCAATGCGAATAAGGTGAGTGGATTTTTCTTTATATTCTATAGTGCGTTTAATTGGGGCTGGGTCTTCGTATCAATTCCTGGGTCCCTCCGTGAATGGCTTTGTTCCATTGAGTTACTCGGTGGCCCTCATTATCTACCCCCCTCACCACCATCCTTCCCACGATTTCCTCAATCCCACAAACATCTCACTTCCCCTCTCGCTTCTTACCCTCTCTTTCAGCCGTGCTGGATTCCTTCGTATTTTGCCCGTCAAGGCTTCTCGAGCTCGTCTATCTATCCTTCCGAACCTCTTCCACCGTCATATAAACCCACCTCTGTCTTCTTCTCACTCGCTTCTGTCACTTTCTTCCTGTAACACACTCCCCTTCGTCTTTACCGAACACCGTTCGCTATGACCCCAAAGAAGTCTGTCTCTCGCAAGCAGGGGACGTCGAAGGAGCGGGCTCCCAAGGCGTCGGCGAAGACGACAGCCTCCAAGAGGGCTTCCAAGAAGGCACCAGCCGCCACAGAGAAGACTACCGCCACGAGAAAGACCACCTGTGCGAAGAAGTCTGCTGGACCAAAGAACGCATCTGCTCCAGAAAGCGGATCCGTTGCACTTTCTACCGCTTCTACTACCTCTACTTCTACTTCCAGAGCGAAGGCTACCGCTGCAGCCAAGAGCAAAGCCACTTCCAATACCACAGCGACCTCTGAAGGTGCTCCTGCAACGGAATCTACCACATCTTCAACTTCTTCTTCAAACACAAGAACATCTCGCAGAGCCAGAGTGACCACAAAAGCTGCAGTCCCTCCTGAGGCCACGCCTGCAGAGGCCGACTCCAACACTCCAGCTGACCCTGGACCTGCTCCTGCCTCGAACATAAGAGCTTCTCGCCAAGCTATAGCTGCCTCTCAAGTTACGCTTTCAGCAGAGAACAACGCTGTTGCGGACACTGCAACTGCTTCTGACGCCCCGCCTGCGGCAAACACGAAACGCTCTCGCAAGACAAAAGTGGCCCCGAGAGCCAAGGCTGCTTCTAAGCCTAGGGGTGTCGTAAAGGCCAGGGCTGAGCCAAAAGCCAAGGCCGCGTCGAAGCGGAAAGCGAAGGCTGTAGCAGAAGCAATGGCGACTGAGGCAGCTGTTCTTGCGCAAGCCTCCGAAGGCGATGGTCCCAAGGGGGAGATAAAGTCAACTTTGAAGACTGGCAGCAAAACCGTCCGGAAGACTGTCAGACTCGATCTCCTCGGATCTTCGCCCTCGCCTTCGCCCGAACCGCAGGGAAAGGGTAAAGCGCCCAAGAGAACGGCGAAGAGCATTGACGACTCGACAATTGACACGGATCAGCCTCGTAGGAAGCGTCAACGAGCTTCCAAGGGAGTTTCTACATCTGATCCGGCCGAAGAGTCGGTCACAGCTCCTCGCGGATCTCCCAAGACCGCTGGAGAAGAGAAGGGGCGGGAAACCCCCAGAAGGGTTTTCATTTCGCCCGTTTTGCCAAGAGCTCTTCTCAATCCCTTAGTCTTTGAGGAGTCTGCGCTGAGAGAAACCGCCGGGCGAGTCAAGCAGGTGGTCAAGCGACCGGTCTGGCAGCGAGTCCAACAAGCGGCCCAGCAAGTGGTCTGTGGCAGGTGCCTTCTCAAAGGCGACGTTCCGAGAGGCCGCTCTCTCCTTTGGGGCCGGCTTGGCCTGAGACGCCTTTTGTCGACTCCCGTTCAAATGGCTATGTCGACCAGGCTGATGACACCCCCTCTGGCATACGGGACCCCTTGAGAAATCCTTCCATTGACCATGTTCCTACAAAAAGACCAGCCCCAGAGGATTTTGAAGATTTTGGTGCTAACTTGAGATTCCCAAAGAGGGCCAAGGTCCATCATACGAAGCCGTCCCAGTCCGAAGCCCCCGCCGTGTCGCCCACGCTCGTCCCTGCGCTCCCTGAGCCGATCCCGCCGACATTTTCGCTTACTCCCAGCCACGACGAGGTTGCCTTCTTCGACCGTGTCAAGAAATTCATCGGAAACAAGCAGACTTTCAACGAGTTCCTCAAGCTATGCAACCTCTACTCCACTGACCTGATCGACAGGAACGTTCTGATCAAGAGAGCTGAGGGATTCATCGGCTCCAATCCAGAGATCATGAACTGGTTCAAGCGCTTCATGCACATCGAGGAACCCGAGGACAAAGTCATCGACCTGAAGCCTAAGCAGGAACCTGGTGTTGTTAACCTCTCCCACTGCCGCTCCCTCGGTCCCAGCTACCGCCTCCTTCCAAAGCGCGAACGGCAGAAGCCCTGCAGTGGTCGCGACCAGCTATGCTACAGTGTGCTGAATGACGAGTGGGCATCTCATCCAACTTGGGCGTCCGAGGACTCCGGCTTTGTTGCCCACCGCAAGAACCAGTACGAGGATGCGCTGCACCGCATCGAAGAGGATAGACATGATTACGACCATCACATCGAGGCCTGCATGCGGACCATCCAGCTCATCGAACCGATCGTCCAGCAGTTCCTGGTGATGTCCGAAGCTGAGAGGGCTGCCTTCAAGCTTCCGCCTGGGCTCGGTGGCCAGAGTGAGTCGGTCTACCAGCGGACGATCAAGAAGATCTATGACCGTCAACGTGGCGAGAAGATCATCCGCGACATGTTCGAGAGACCGTGCCATGTCCTGCCGATCGTTCTGTTCCGCCTGAAGCAGAAGTGCGAAGAGTGGAAGGCCAGCCAGCGCGAGTGGGACAAGGTCTGGCGTGAGCAGATGCAGAAGGCCTACTGGCGCAGTCTCGACCACCAAGCGATCGCCAGCAAGGGAACTGACAAGAAGCTGTTCGTTGCCAAGCACATCCAGAATGAGATCCAGGCGAAGTTTGAGGAGGGCAGGAACCTTCGGAAGAGCGGATACCAGGTCCCCAAGCATCAGTTCGAGTTCTCCTTTACCGATCCCGGTGTCATCATCGATGCCGCCCACCTGCTGCTTACTTTCATCGATCGGAACTCGGCTGGTTTTGGTGCTGATCCCCAGAAGGTCATGAACTTCATCAAGGACTTTGTTCCCATCTTCTTCGGCATGGACCGTGAAAGCTTCCACATGTACATGAACGAGGTCCTCAACGGGGCTTCGGCTGAAGAGGCCGACGACGAGAGCGTTGCTCCCGAGGACACGTCGACCAGCCGCAGTCGCCGTGGTGTCAACAACAAGAAACTGGATCTCCTGCGCGATGTGCTTGAGCGTCGTGGCGAGAAGCCAAGCCGGGAAGACAAGGAGGGCAGCGCTGCGATAAGCCGCGATGGGACCCCGGATGCCGTGCTTGTGCCTTCGACCCCGATCCCGGATCCGACCGAGCCGTTCGATGTGGCCGAGCTCAAGTGGATGGAGCATCCCGGCCAGGGCAACTTCAACATGCAGCGGGAGTACACGCTCAACGAGTCCTACGAGAAGAAGGTCCACCATCTCTACGCGAACCTAAACATCTACTGTTTCTTCCGGACCTTCGAGATCCTGTACAGCCGCCTGCTGCGTATCAAGCTGCACGAGAAGGAGGCTCACGAGGATGTCCGCCGCGCCCTCCTCCCGAAACCTGCGCATGATCTTGGGCTGATCGACAAGTTGCCGACCGACTTCTTCTACGACTGCGATCCCAAGGCCAACCTGTACGCGCAGATCGTGCGCATGTGCGAGGAGGTGATCAAGGGCGACATGGAGTCCTCCCACCTCGAGGAGACGCTGCGCCGGTTCTACCTCAAGAGCGGGTACCAGCTGTACAACCTGGAGAAGATGATGTCGGGGATCGCGAGGTTCGCGGGCGGCATCTTCAACAGCGATCCCAAGGACAAGAGCTCCGACATTGTCAATCTGTTCTTCAAGGAGCGCGACAAGGAGGAGACGACGCACAACCAGGAGATCCAGTACCGCAAGCAGGTTGAGCGACTCGTCAAGGATGGCGACATCTACCGCATCACCTACGTAAGTGCTTGTTTTGTGAAGTTGTATAGAGTGCTGTCTGACTGACTACTTGCAGAACCCGTCCACGCAGCAGGTGACCGTGCAGCTGATGACGCCGGAGGACAGCACGCTGGAGAACGAGGAGCTGAGCCAGGAGGCGCGCTGGTCCTACTACGTGTCGGCGTACACGATGCGCGACCCGACCGAGGGCGTGCCGTTCTCGCGGATGCGCATGCCGTTCCTGAAGCGCAACCTGCCGCCCAAGATGGAGCAGGACGAGGAGTACAGCCGCTACTACCGGCGGCTGGTGAGCCACGACGGGCTGGTGATCCGCATCTGCGCCAACAGCTACCACATCCTGTACGAGCCGGGCAGCTTCGACTGGTGGTGGCGGCCGGCGGCCCCGGCGGAGTACGAGTCGGCCGAGGAGAAGGCGCGGGAGGAGGCGACGGTGAAGGAGCGGCGGCGCGACCGGTTCCTGGAGAAGTTTGTCAACAACCCCAGCTGGGCGCAGGGGCTGAGCAAGGACGAGGTGGACGAGGCGAACCAGCGCTTCCGCTCGTGGATCAAGGGGGCCGACGCGGACGGCAGCAACGCCGCGGAGGGCGCCCTGCAGGAGAAGCCGGCTGACAAGGAGGACGCCGAGATGCCAGACGCCGAACCGGCGGCCGCGGAGGCCAAGGAGTGATGTTGGGAGCTAGAACTGCACGGCGCTTCCGTGATCAGGGGCCTCCCGGTCACCACTTGTGTGTACTCCGATTCTGTCTGTTTGCGTGTTATGTTCTACGGATCCGTGCGGGCATTGGGGGCGGACCGTCGGGTCGGGAGGGGGCAGGGGCGACGCCTGCTGGGTAGGGCGGCCTCGTCCTCCACCCCGCGATGGATGGCCTGGGGCGTGGATCTTTGTTTCGTGTTGTCTCGACGCCGGTGCAACCCGCGCGTTCCGGCGTGGCGTCTGCGACCTCTCCCCCGGGGGGACGGAGATGCCAGCGCTGGAGCGTGTGGGGATGCCCATGGAGAAGGAAACGCCTGGCGGACGCCGTGTGGAGGAAGCAAGGGGCTCCATCGTCGGGGCCTCTGGCCGTGCTGGGCACCGGACAAGGCATGATGGACAGACCAGATGTACTCTAGGGATATTGTGTGTACGCGTTTCATCACGTGGAATGGAATGAAGATTGTACTGTACGACACGCCTGCGGCTCCGTGTAAGCTGCTTACTCGGGATCTGCTCGGTCGAGCAGCACGCGCCCTTGCCACCATGGCCAGCAGACCGCCGGTGATCCAAGATGGTAGAAAGACGGACGTGGCATGATGGCGTGCATGGCTGACTCAGCAGGAAAGCTCCGTGTGCCCGAGACGCGATAGCCGGCATAGCCGGGGCCGGGGCGGTGGGCCGTGTGGTCGGCATCGTGTCGGCAGCCCGGTGGGCCTGGCCAGAAGTCCGGAGTATACGGAGTGGTATGCCAGCAGTAGCACACAGGAAGAAAGGGCAACGCCGTTGACCACCATGGTAATCGCTATCCAGCGCGATACCGGCCGTCTCGCGCAGACCGAACGGCCGTCGGGGCCCGGGCAGGCACGCGGGACCGGGCCGGGCACGGCCTGCCCGGCGCCGCGAGGCCGAGCTTCCGCCGGCCCGGTTACGTCAGGATGTCGAGCGCAGCAGAACAGCACCGAAACGGGCACGACGAGACGAGCAGCCGGATGTGGACCACGGCGTGGCATGCTGGCAGCTGCCAGGCGTCCTTTCTCCCGGGCCTGGTCCTCTCCACCTTTTTTCCTGCCCGTGGGGAGCCCGGCGCTCGGTTTCCTCCCATCCCTTCTTCTCTTCTTCTTCTTCTTCTTCTTCTCGTCTCTCCCTCGCATCCTCTCCTCTCTCTCCTCTCTCCATCCCTCCCCCCGTTGAGGAGCGTGCTCTCATACCCCCATCATGGCTGCGTCCGCCCTGCTCCGGAGCCGCGTCAAGCGGCCCTCGCTGCTCAGCAAGCTCGCCAAGCCCGAGGACCTCATCGACCTCTTCCCCCATGGCACCTACATCGGCTGGTCCGGCTTCACCGGCGTTGGATATCCCAAGTGAGTTTCCCGTGCAATCCGTGTCGTCAGTGCACAATCGCTGACATTGCCCGTTTTCTCCCCCTCCAGGAAGGTGCCAACCGCCCTGGCCGACCATGTCGAGAAGAACAACCTGCAGGGCAAGCTCAAGTACAGCCTCTTCGTCGGCGCCTCGTCCGGCGCCGAGACGGAGAACCGCTGGGCCAGCCTCAACATGATCGAGCGCCGCAGCCCGCACCAGGTCGGCAAGGAGATCGCCAAGGGCATCAACAACGGCAACATCAAGTTCTTCGACAAGCACCTCAGCATGTTCGCCCAGGACCTGGTCTACGTAAGTACCTTTCCCTCCACTTTCCATGGCGACGAGGGATGCTGACGTCTGCAGGGCTGGTACACCAAGGACAAGCCCGGCAACAAGCTGGACGTGGCCATCATTGAGGCGTCCGCCATCACCGAGGAGGGCGGCATCGTCCCCGGGGCCTCCGTCGGTGCCTCCCCCGAGCTCGTCCAGATGGCCGACAAGGTCATCATCGAGGTCAACACCGCCTCCCCCTCGTTCGAGGGCCTGCACGACATCGTCATGGGCGACCACCCGCCGAACCGCAAGCCGTACCTGATCATGAACCCCGAGGACCGCATCGGCCTGCCGTACATCCCCGTCGACCCGGACAAGGTCGTCGCCATCGTCGAGGCCGACTACCCGGACCAGACGGCCCCCAACGCGCCCGAGGATGAGAACTCGCGCGCCATCGCGCGCCACCTCATCGAGTTCCTGCAGCACGAGGTCAAGTACGGCCGCCTGCCGCCGAACCTGCTGCCGCTGCAGTCGGGCATCGGCAACGTCGCCAACGCCATCATCGGCGGCCTGGCCTCGGGCGGCGCCAACTTCAAGAACCTCAAGGTCTGGACCGAGGTGCTGCAGGACTCGTTCCTCGACCTCTTCGACAGCGGCAACCTCGACTTCGCGACCGCCACCTCCATCCGCCTGTCGCCCGACGGCTTCAAGCGCTTCTACGACAACTGGGACCGCTACGCGCCCAAGCTGCTGCTGCGCTCGCAGCAGGTCTCCAACTCGCCCGAGATCATCCGCCGCCTGGGCGTCATCGCCATGAACACCCCCGTCGAGGTCGACATCTACGCCCACGCCAACAGCACCTGCGTCATGGGCTCGCGCATGCTCAACGGCCTGGGCGGCTCCGCCGACTTCCTGCGCAACGCCAAGTACTCCATCATGCACACGCCGTCCACCCGGCCCAGCAAGACCGACCCGACGGGTGTCAGCTGCATCGTGCCGTTCGCCACGCACATCGACCAGACCGAGCACGACCTGGACGTCGTCGTCACGGAGCAGGTACGCCTTTCCCTCTTTTATATATATATGTATATATCGATCCGCCGATGCTGACAAGAGACAGGGTCTCGCCGACGTCCGCGGCCTCTCACCGCGCGAGCGCGCGCGCGTCATCATCAACAAGTGCGCGCACCCGGACTACAAGCCCATCCTGCAGGACTACTTCGACCGCGCCGAGTACGAGTGCCTCAAGAAGGGCATGGGCCACGAGCCGCACCTGCTCTTCAAGGCGTTCAAGATGCACCAGAACCTGGCCGAGAAGGGCACCATGAAGATCGACTCGTGGGACTAATTTTTTTAATTTTTATTCTTTCTAAATGAATAATCATGTCGTGTTATGATATCTCTTAGACCATATAGATCTGCGGCTTCTTATATATATATATATTTATAGAAAGAAAAAAAGGACGGATGGACGGAGGAGGATACATTATGGATGGATGGATGGATGGATTGAGAGAAGAGATGGGCAAATGAACATGTACAATACGTGCGTTGCATCCAAAGTATATAACCTTTTTATCTCTTTGTTTATACATACGCCATACTTGTGTGGTTTGGGTAGCGAATTTCCTTTTTTTTGTAGTCTAGTCTACCGGACAATTCAATCATATCTATGAATCGTTTGAATTGGATTGGACTGGATTGAGCAGAATTATAGGGTGTGGGGATCAATTGCCGTTGACAACAGAGAATCTTATTATGTATGGAGGACGGGGAGTACTACTGTGGTTGTGTGACGGCACGGCACGGCACGGCACGGCGCAGAGATGACGTCGAATCCCGAGTAGCATAAGTTACCTAAGCGGTGTGGTTGTTGGTTGTGGTTGTGGTTCTGCCGGCAGAACTGAATATGTATTGAACATTAGAGTTAGGCGGTGAGATATGTTGTAGGGCTCGGGCCCCGGGCCGCCTGCGCGCCCGGGATAAGGCCCCTGGATACAGAGTAAATGCAAACAAAAATGCCAAGCGATCAAATCAATACCAATACCGATATCAATATCAATATCCATATGGAACACCAAAAACCAACGCTGGACGCCGAGATGCAATATACCTATGCAGGATGCAACATGCAGATAAAAAGAAACAGACAGGGAGTCAGCGGGAACAAAAAATAAAAATAAGAGAAGGAAGGAAGATAAACCAGATCAAATCGAATCGAACCCGCCATATTAACCGTGAACCGTCCATCATATATACCCATATACCTTCTTCGTCCTGTCTTGTGTTTTGTGCATATATAGTAGTGTATATAATATACACAAGGAGGAACGGGTTTGGTGCTTTTGTCTGCCCTGGGGCATTTCAGGAAACGAACGAACCATGACGCCTGTCGACTGCCTACTGCTGGTATCTAATAATGTTTTTTTTCCCCATTTTAGGTGCTCAGATAAGTACTGTACCCACCCAAGATTTTTTTGTTTTTGTTTTTTATACCCCGAAGAATGAATGTTGGCCATCCGACGATGAAGAAGTGTCCGATGAAAACCCTGCCCCGGGCCTGTATTGTCCATCTGCCGCCTGCTGCTGCTGCTGCTTCTGGGGCTGCTGATCCTGGAGCTGGTCCAGCGGGAAATCAGGAAACGCAGGCTCCTGCGAGGGGAGACGCGGGTACTGCTGGATTTCAAAGTCAGGTGGTAGTTGGTCGAGCTGGGCGAGGAGTTGTTGGTGCTCTTGCTCTTCCTGTTGCTGGCGCCGCTGCTCGAGGTTTGTCGTTGTCGTTGTTGCTGTCGGAGGAGGGGACAGAGGAGCTTGGGTCACTGCCACTCTTTGTTGCTGCTGCTGCTGCTGCTGCTGCGGTTGGTGACTTTGTTGGTGAGCATTACCCTGCTGTTCTTGCTGATGTTGACGCCTTGCCCTGCCATGTTGGATGAACGGCGAGGGATCATGCGAGCTACTGACTCGTTGAGCGCATGGGGGGTCGTATTCGGTGCCGGTGCCAGGCAGGGTGGTTGGGGGGCGAACGATGCTATTATTATTGTTTCTATTATAATCATAGTACTGACAGTCGTCGTCTCGCGCCTCGGGGATCGTTGGCGGAGGACGGACGACCCCTCCGCGACTTCGCGGTCGGTCCTGCTGGGACTCTCTGCGGCGGTCGAATAGCGACTGGGGACGTTGGGATAGGGCGGGCGGCTGGCGTTCCTGTTCTTGCCTATGCCCATGCCCCGACTCGGGGATCGTCTGATTAGGATGAGACGCTTGTCGTTGTTGTTGCGGCTGGTACCCCCTGTCACGTTCAGTGACGAACGGCGAGGGGCCCTGCGAGTCCACCCTTGGAGGCCAGCGGGGGTCATGTTCAGTGCCGGGCAGGCTAGGCGGAGGCGGGACGATACCCCTTCTAAAGTAGGACTCGCGCTCCTCTCGCCTCTCGGCGATCGTCTGTGCAGGATGAGTCATTCCTCTACTTCGTGGTTGATCCTGGAACCCCCTGTCGTAGAAGTCAAGAAATGAACCCTGGGTTTGGGATGATGATGATGATGATGATGATGCCAGAAGAGGCTGCGGGTTCTCGTAATCAGACATGCTGCTGCTAGGCTGAGGAGGCACAATCCCTCGGTACTGAGTGCCAGAAGGCGGAGGCTGCACAGACGGCCGGGTTTGAGGTTGATTGACGGGGGTCATGGGTGCGTAAGGATTCGGGACGAAAAAGGGATTCTGACCGTACGCCCACGATGCGCCTGGGTTCAATCATCACGGGTCAGTTACGAAAGCATCCAAGGGCCAAAAAAGTCTGGGAGTGGCTCGTACGTCTTGTCTGCCCGGGCTGAGTCGACGCTGGATCCATAATACTATTATTATTCGTAGTAGGTATTGTAGGCATCGTAGGCATCTATGGGAAGTGGCGTCAGCATCCAAAACGACGTACTACTGTTCCCGATCATTCCATTTTCACTTACCTGAAACGGGTCCTGGTTGCGGTACGAGAGATTTCCATATGGAGCCTCGCTGCGCTGCAGTCCACCGTGGAGAAGAGACTGGCAATACTGGAGTTCGTTGAGTGCTGCAGCGAGCTGGGCTCGCAGCATCGCGTTCTCTTCTCGAAGCTTATTCATATATCCACGGGCATAAGTCTCCCCGGTGATACGGTCAGTCACATAACATTGTAACTTCCGGGCCAAGCAGTTTGCGCAACTATTCTGGCCAGGGTCGCACTTCATCTTGCGCTCCTGTAAGGGAATTAGGTAGGTAGACATTAGCGGATGTTCGTTGTACCATGGTAGTCATGAAAAAAAAAAGACGGATAACACACGCGGAAGCATGGGCGAACCTCATGCGAAACTCCCAAGGGTAAGCTGTTTCCCTGGGCCACAGAGGGCACTAGGATGGAGCGGACTCGTGTACATGTATTGGAGTACTGAGGGGCAACAGGTGTGTACCCTCAGCGCTCAGGGGAAGGAAGAGAGAAACAAGTCCGTATAAAGGAAGCGTCAAGGATTGTAGGCTCGACGTATATAGGAATATATCCAGCAGGGGGAAACAGGAACAGGTCAAGTAAGAGAGCGTGAGGAAAAAAGAGAGGGGGAAAGGAGGGTCAAGAGTCCCGGAAGGACTATCTATGCTTCACCAGCAGCCCGCTTAGCGACAGCCGTTCAGATGATAGGAAAGTCCTTCGAGAAGGATGGAGCATTCTTGACCCGCGGACGACAATCGCAACTTGACAAAACAAAGGAGGGAAAGAGACAAAGGGAACGGATAAAGCAGCATATCCAAACAACATCAGGACAAAAGAACAAAGAAGACAAATGGCAATGTGGAAAAAGGTAAACAATGAGAAAAAGAAAGTGTAATGTTAACAAAGTATACGAGCGTACCTTGCAGCGATCGCAAGCCTGACCGGTGCGAGTGTTGTTTCGCAACCTTTCCCGAACTTGCGCAGAGTAGTCAGGCTCTTCCTCATCTTTGCGACGGCGCGACTTTCGAGGACGTTTTGCAGGACGCTCTTGTGTTTCCCCCTGGGGTTGCTCAGTTCCTTGGGCTGCCGTATTGGTGGTTCCTTGAGCGACTGTATTGGTGACGACATTTTGGCCGGCCAGATGCAACTGCAACGGTGCCTGCAACTGCCCTTTCCCCGGATCTCCCTCACGAGGAGCATTTTGAGAGGCCGATGCCTCAATGTTGTGTGGATCATCATTTTTATGCGGCAGGTCAGAAGCAGCATTGTCGTCCCCGACTATATTCGCATTTGAAGATTCACCCTCATTCAGAGTGTCCTGAAGTCCAGTATTTTGAGCATCCGTATCACCTTCAATGTTGTTGTTGTTGTTGTCGTCATTTATGTATCCCATAGGGAACTGGGTTGTATCTCCATTATCTTCATTGAAAATATCAAAAGTCCTCTTCCTGGTATTATTATCATCAGACATCTTTGCGGAAAGGTACAGTAGATTAACCAGACACAAAAGGCAAGATCCAAGAAATGTGGGAAACGATGAAAGCTTGAGGAATAATCCGAGAAGGCAAGCGGCCGTGAAAGCGGAAGAATATTTGCTAAGAAGGTATTACAGCGAGCTGCAATAGTCTTGATAGTGAGGAATGGCACCGGAAAGACAAGCAGGAGATCGCCCAGGCACAAGATCTTATAGATATTAGGGGACAAGAGTCTCCCCTAGCTAAGCAATCCATTTTGCGATCTCTTCTTTCAACAGACAAAGATGTTGACGAGACAAAGTGATCCTATGCGACAAATCTATAGTCAGAGTCGTGGAAAGAAAGTATGGCGTCTAGGATGTATTGTCGCCCCAATTGAGCCGAAAGCCCGTTGCAATCGGTGCTTGTTTTCACACTTAGAGGAATCTTTTCATGTCCACATGTTCTGGAACAGATTTCTGGTCCCTAGATAATGGTAGGTTAGTGAGTAATAATAGGAGTCAAAGGGGGCTTTGTCACAAGCAAAAGCCGTTGAGGTAAAATGCATATGCTCCTTTTACCTCCCTCCCGAGGAAATATCTATTTGGCTTCTTGCATTATCTACTGCACGACATAACAGAGACGCATGGACCAGCAGGGCATTCTCATCAGGAGACGACGGGGTTGTCATACACATGTTAGCAAAGGAGCCATTGTTGACTTTCTTTCACTTTTAGTGAGAGGGTTCATGCTTTTGTATGGTCCATAAGACTGTTTCTTTATGAAAGACAATGAGACAATGCATGAAACTAAAGAAACGCTGCAGAAAGAAAGGAGACTTATGGATTTTCATTCAAGTCAAACAAAGCCGGATGCTGTTTTGAAGCTCCAAGAAAAGACTGAATTCTTCTATCTGGAAACCCAGATAACCCAAAATACGACACATCTAAGGTAAGACACAAACCACGGATGCTCGAGTCCTCACTGCCAACCAAAAAATGAAAACGCCGCTTCCCTATCAGAAAACGCTGGCGATTGTCTGCCCTCTCCAAAACTCCTCACACGCCTGCTCTGGCCAAGAATCCGCACGCAGAATGCCCTGAAAGCAAAACGCAAATACAGATGCCAATCTCAGTCCAGCCGTATCACTGACGAAGAAAAAAAGAGGTACGTTAGTTAGGTAGAAGGGGGGCGACGGGACATCGATTCAGTGGCGCACGCTGACCATTGTCATGAATCATTGATACATCTGGACAATAAGAGGAAAGCGAAATATCGGAAGACGGGTGGATGATATAGTGGAATGCATGGAACAAAGTTGCCAGGGGAATCATGAACGATTGGTACAAGGGAATATGAAACGACCAGGGAAGTTCATATCAGAGATTAGAGACCATTTCGACCATTAGATTTTGCGAGATAGATGCCACTGAGCACGGGGACACGAAAATGATGGGCTCAAAAACTATTAAAGCCTGGAATGAGGTGGTCACCGGTAAAGTTTGCCGTTCTGAGCGACTGTCTCGAAATGTATCCTGTCCCTGTATTTGAGATCTCCGCCGTATTCAAGCCAAGGCGTAAGATTCTTGCATTGGCTGACGTCGAAATACCGGAGCTGACTACAGCCTTCGGCCACAGCTTCCACGCCTACGCCTGTGACGCGAATGCAGCCCCGGACTGACAGCTCTTTGAGCATCAGGAGATGGAGGCCAATACTGCGTAGTGACGGATCAGAGATGGCGGAGCCACAGAACGACATATTGAGACGGGTCAACTGGGAGCACTGAAGGGCAAGGACTTCTGTTGCCGTATCTGACAAAGCACAGCAGAATGACTGAAATATGCGCGTTAGCCGACAATCTTCGAATAGGGCGCTTTTAGACTCACCAGATCCAATTCTTGCAGCTGCTTGGCTGCATTTGTCAGATACACAATGGCATTATCTGTCAGGTAAGTGCAGTCTGCCAGGCAGAGTTTCCGCAGCCTCGTGAACTGAGCATTTCCCCAATACTGGAATCCTAGGTCTGTGATTGTTGTGCAGCGTGTCAAGTCAACCTGTTCAAGACGAGCCGCAGCATAGCAGGCAATATGGTGCATGGAACGGTCTGTGACATGTTTGCAGTATGACAGCGTCAGTTTCTTCAGCTGCGGGCAGCCAAAGACGACGCCAGCTGCAGTCTGCATGGTAGGCTTTATCGCTCCTTTTGCAGCCTTATCATTTAGATTCTGCTGCTGTGCATACGTTGATGCTGGCACGACCCAGCCGACGATGCGGGCCAAGAGCGTGTCGCTGACTTTTCTGCAATTGCTCAAATCGACTTCTTGTAGACCCGTTGCCTTGCCGGCCATTTCAAGGATCGCGGATGCGGTTACGTCCCATACGCTTTTCATCTTCCACGCTATGACGTTATGACCGCACGTATTAGCCAACGCCATGAAGCCTTCGTCTGTGATATGGAAGCAGTTACTGATGTCGATATATCGAGGGCGATCACCAACGAAGGGACAAATAATCGAAGTAAGAACTTCATCTGTGATTTTCCGGTTGTATATGCTAAGATCCAGATGCCGAAGGAGATCGGGCGATTTTTTTAGGATCTCTGACCAGCGGAGACATACAGCCCGAAGGCGAAGAAGATGGTGAAGCTCAAGATATTGGAAAATGTTCACAAGGATATTTTCGGGCAGAATTCCTCGATTTTCAGAGTTGGAAGGACGTCGGACAGGCTTTTGCGGCTTTGAGTTTTCAACTCCCTCTGGAACTTCCAGGTGAGATGAACTAGCAGAGCGGGACCCATTTGACGGCGATTGACGTTGTTGTTCTCCGGAGGCCTCTTCAGGGGTAGGGGGTGCAAGTGATCCACGCCGAGATCTCAGTCGCACGTTGTCTAACCCGACACTTAGGAACGGGTCCGGATCTGATGGTTTCAAGACGGGCCGGTCCTCTATCCGGCTGGCCTTGTGTGGACTGTCCAACTCCGTTTCTGTCAGCGTCACAAGCGGCATAGACCGTCTCCTCGAGGCGGCGATATTGACTTTCTCGTCTATTGCAAGTTCGTTGATAGACGGCGTCGTGTCAGCTGCATCAGCCATTACAACATCACCATCAGAGGCAGATACAAGTCTTTTCTTGGCCGTGGTCTCGACCTGCTGTCGGACGTCCTTCGGGCACCTCTCCCAGAATTGGGAAAGAACTTCTCCGCTTATCATCAGACACTCCACGGAAGTGACAGAGCGGACAGTCGCAGTTCTGCGCGGCGCAAGAGAGAGACTAACAACCTCCCCAAAGTACTGCCCCTGTCTCAATCGAGCCTTGACCTCGATTCCTCGCTTTCCTGGATCGCCCGGTCTATTACGTGGATGTTGGGTTTCCGGCTTCTCGTTGATGACTTCGACTTCACCCCTGACAATAAAATATATCTCGCGTCCCTGGGAGTCTTGTCGAATGATATCCGTGAAGGGAGGGTACGACCGCGGTTGTGCATTTAGACCAAGGAAATGAAGTAAATCTGGAGGCAGTCCGGAGAATAAAGGTAGTTCTTTCAGCAGAAGTCGAACGTTAACCATTCCATTCGCCAGCGGGCTCGCTGCCGTCCCATCTGTTAGGCCCGGGCTTGGGGACTTGCGCTTTTTGATGACGTTATTGTCCTCTTGCTCCCCGACAGCCAAGTCTCCCGAGGAGCTGTCCCTCACTCTCTTTGAGCCTCTTCGATTGAGACCAGATGGGTCAGAAGGCGAGGCGGCAGCCTCTTTCAGCTGCTTCTTCTTCTTCTCAAGGATCGTCAATCTCTCTTGAGCCTCCTCTCTGATTGCCCGTTCCACCTCCGGGAACCGTGGGAGTATCTTCCTGAAATCCTCCTTAGTCAACACTACGAGCAAGCATCGTGTCCGGGCGATGATAGTTGCCGTTCGGGGTCGATCCATCAGAACTCCGATCTCCCCGAAGAAAGCGCCTGGCTTGAGCTCTGCATATACGCTCTCACCATCCCGTGACGTGACCGCTACCGCGCCCCGGACCAACCAGTACATGGCTTTGGCCTCATCGCCTTCCGTTAGTATGTAGTCGTTGGGCGAATGCAACTGGGGACGGAGATGCGCCCCAACTTCGGCCAGGAACGACTCCGGCGTGGACTGGAACAAAGGGAAAGAACGTATCCGATCGACAAGATCCAGGGGCATGCCCTGGATCTGCGATGATGCCAATGGTGAGGGGCGCAGGGGACGGTTTGGATTTGTTTCGGAGTTGAAGGTATGTATTAAAGAGACGGTGTCGGAGAGGCGAGGAGCGGCCTTGGTAGACCCTCCACCGAATCTGCCATGGCGCCGCATGACTTGTTCAATTTCTCTCTCACTCTCTCAGTCTCCAATCTGAAAGCCAGGCAAGAGCATCAGAGAAGACGCATGGTGGACTAGATGGGGTCAATGGGTCGATGACGTCGGCGGAATCAGACTCGTGGAGCTCCGCGGCGCATTGTCAGAGCTTCCAAAGACCCTCCAAGCAGACACGAAGAAATTATCGAGTAGAGGGCGATGAAGCGGGAAAGAAACACGAGCAAAAAAAAAATATGCCTAATGATACGCCCTTGGAGATATCCTGAGGTTGCCAATGAGATCAATTCCTGGCCAAGGCGGGGATGACGGGGCCGAATGCCACGGAGATCCACTTACGAATACTGTGCTAAACAGATGCTTCACCGCTCGAGGTTCGAATACGGGAAACCCTCAAGAGCTGGAGCTGCACATCGGCATTATTTTACCAGGATCAATGAGGATACGAGGCAGAGGGAAGGACGAGCTCGCCGTGTCCGACGACGGGCTGAGGCCGCTGAGCGCAGGCGGTGGGGGACGGCCTGCGGACGACACACCGGTGCAGGGAGGACACCGTCAGCGCGGGGAGGAGCCAAGCGTGCGATCCGCAGGCGCTGTGGAGCGGAGCGGTTGAATGGCACGACGCAGCCTTCCGGTGTGGCTTGTCAGGCTCCCCGGGTGAAAACGCGGTCGGAGATAAGAATGCTGAAAGAAAAGAGGGGGGAGAGATGGGCGCGGACCGCGAGAGCTCGCAGGTGGAACCCGCAGCAAGAACGCAGCAAGGAGAGCGGCCGCAGGGGAGGCGGGAGAGAAAAGAAGAGAGCCGGAGGGAGGGAGAGACGCTGGACGACTTTTCAGTCTTTCCTGCTCCCACACGGGCCAGTTCGCGTGGTTCTAGCTCCCTCGCACGGTCTGCGTACAGACCTCAGCGCCCGTCTGCGGAGGACCAGCAGAGCGATCGTCCTCTTCAGCGACGCGCTCCGCAGCCCAGTCACGTCGCCGGCCGCGGCGGGGCACCGCCGGGACCACGTCGTCCCGCGCCGCCCGGGGCCTTCCTCTCGTCCATCTCGATGTCATCACCTCGCCGGCCGTGCTCTTCTTTTTTTCCCCTTCGTCCCCAGATGACAAGAGCAGCCTCTTAAAGCTTTGTGCTCGATTGGGGAGCTATCCCAATCCATCAATGGTCCCCGTGCAGCTTTCCACCGGCTGATCAGCATGAGCTCGACGGACGCGTGGGAAGCTCGCCGGGGCTCGTCTTCTAGCGTCGTTCTGGAAACCCGACAGATTACTCAACTCTTTCTCCTAGTAGTCGTGGCCCTTTCACCCTCCTGCACTGGGCCCGATGAAGCTTTCGGGACCCTGCGTCCGCCTGGAGGCTAACGTGGAGAGATGTTTGGCGCAATGGCTGTGCTCAGATCATTTGAACCGGCGAGTCGGGTGTCAGGTGAGCTTGGCAGTCGGTAGGAAAGAAAATACGAGCCTTGCTTACCCAGGCATCTGAACCCTGAATACTCATGGAATAAGTGCTCGTTTTCAAAGTTATCTCGACCCTTTCCTATCTATAAACCCAGGGCCTTTGACTTTCCAGGTCCGTGAAGCATTGTCCCAAGGCAGGGGAGACGCAGGATGAATGGAACAAAGTCTTTGATCCTGCTCCTCATGGCGCCAATCAGTCGACGCCACCGAAGTGTCGGGCTTGGGGCAACCTGTTAGGACATCCTTCTGTATTGTACCGGAACTGCAAGGTGTCCAATCTTGCATCTATCGCCCACATTCGCCGTCGAACGATCACCAGGGTCTTGCAGTAGCGCTTTTTCTATGCATGCTTGATTCGCCTAAGTGATGACGTATGTATGCACATGTTCGGAGCATGTACTGTACATATACATACAGTCTCTAGGTAGCTGCTCTGGTGACCGGCAGCTTTGTTGGAGTATGTTCGGAGTATGGCAATATTGTTCTGACGCGGAGCAGAGACTGAGCATACTCTTGCCTGTTCCTACGGCAAGGGTAGAGAGGGCTCCGCTGTCTCTCTCGCTTCTTTGTCCAGATACCAGTGCTTTGAGCATGCAGCTCCATAGAAGTCACCAAGTACAGCGCCCTGCGTCTTATGCAGGTGAGATCCGATACCTCAGGCACGCGCCAACGGTCCACTCGATGCATATGTCAAGCAGGAGTTCTACTGCTACTTCGCCACGATAGACCATTTTGTTGAGCTCAGCAGTGGACCACTTCTGACGATAGAAGGGGGGGAGGGGGGGCCGCTGGAGGATATAAAAAAACAAAAAAACTATCCATATCTATTTCGGATGTATATACAAGAATTCATGGCCATTGAAACATTCCGTTCACACTGTACTGCTGCTCTCCATCCCATTGGATAACGAACGTCAACTGCACTTGGAGCGGGGAGATACTATAGCCAAGAAGCCATTGAGACTCGCGGATACTTTGCCATAGGGCCCCATGTCTGCCAAACACCGGACGATACCGTAGCTCCGGTTTTGTGCAATGTCGGCCGTGCAAATATTGGGAAAGAGGATACAAAATCGCAAGGGCACAGACGCAGTGAAAGTGCGACTAGCTGTAAGAAGAAGCGTATACACTGGTTTCAGCAATGATGAGAATGGGACGTAATCTGGGCCTCGGTTCGTCACCCTCGGTATCAGCTGCCTGCGATAACGTATTCCGACTCGGCGCGAGGGTCATGCACCTGCGGCCCCTCAGATGTCGTAGTAACCTGGGGTTTAATTTTGAATGTTGACGGGAACTCTTTGAAATGGAAGCTCTTAACATGGTGATGGTTCGCCAGCCATGACCCGGGCGTAGAATGTCACCCAGTCTCTTTTAGAGACTGGAGCCGAATGCAGGAATTGTAGCAGAAGAAAGAGCGGAGATACGCGTCGAACGAGGAAGAATGAATGGCGTACCCTTCTTCACCCAGTGGAAACCGAAGTCCAGACATCGACGCTATGTGCATTGATGGAAATTTGCTGATTACCATCAGTTACCCATCGACTCAATTCACTCAGACTAGTAGATTTTTTGCTTACCACTGGAATTTGGTCCACCTTGGTGATGCAATGAGGCAAATTCAACAGCCAATTTCAGCCCGCCTTCGGGAGGCTCGCAAACCCGCATCCACCTTTTCATTGTAGCGTCCTTCAGGCGCAGATACACAGGACCGGAGCTCAGAAATCAGATTTAGTCGTCAACTTTGCCGCTGGTTTGTCGTTTTCCCAGCAGAAAGTCAATGTATGCAGGACGGTTACCCTTGAGAGATTCCAGCACGTCCTGCATCAAGCCATATGTCAGACTCACTTTCAAACCAAATTTTGTCGTGCGGGCCGCAGTATAGACGTCGTGTCGAGCTAAAACAGCACATTGTCAGTTTCTGCTTATCAGATATCGTCAATACGCCCCAAGGAGATGTACCAAGTAAGCTGTAAATCCCTGAGAATGACAAGCCTGCAATGACGGTAGACAGGAAATCCCTCCGGTCATTGCGGACATAGTCGACCCCCTCCTCGAAGAGGCAGAAAGTCAGGGCCCCAGCACCAAGCTTCGAACCCATCTTCACACCCTCCTTGACACCACCGACTATAGCCGTGTAGTTCTTCGTCTTGTGGTACTGGAACCACCCGATCGACGTCGTGGGAAAGCGGTGGGCGTTCTCCGCTCGAAATTGAAACGCCGCCTTTTTGCTACCGAGAGAGGCGCCCATGGCCATACCGGCGGAAAACGCAGCAAGGGTCATGTATGGTAGACGTTTCTTTATCTCCATCCCAAGCCGCGGAGGGGTGTCTGAGTCGAACAGCTTGTACCACTGCATGATCTTGAGCAGAGTTGGTGGTTCCTCCGGCTGAGGAGGTGGGCCCTCCAATGCCGCCATTTTGGCAAACAGAATTAAATGAAGCCGGTGGGATAGTACAAATGGCTTTGGGTCTAGAGTGCTCAATTGGAGAGTCGACTGAAACTCTTCCCCCGGGTGTCTGCTTCGCTCCTCCTCCACCTGGGGCAGCAGCAGTGCAGTTTGGTGATTGGCGCGGTCGGAGAACGCAACTCCAATTCTCCGATCTCCGACTCCATCAAAGCTTCCCCGCCAGAGCAGACTCCACAGCTGTCAGATCTAAGGCGCTGCCATACAACATGGTGAGTCCCTATTATTACGTTTATCGCGTATCTATAATTCATTTTATTAACGCATGGCAAAGTCAAAACCGGATCCGCTGAGCTGGACCTTACGGTTTAAGAAGCACAAAACCACCGTGCTTCTTATGCTACCAGCCAATGAATCGATTGCATCGACTAAGGAGATTCTCCTCAAAGCTCTCAAGTCTCGTGGTCTAACAGAAATAAACGGCGACCCGGTGCCGGATGATCCTTCAGAGATTGAATTTGGAGTTCCCGTGGACAGGAACGAACTCGACAAGGGGTGGACGAAGCTCGATGTCGAGATGCCCGAACTCGCGAGCGAGGGGGTCACGAAGAAAGGCGTCGTAGGCAAGAAGAACGGGGGAAATATTACTTTGCAGGCTGCGGATATTAGGGACGGACAGCCGATTGCTTTCAGGTTCCGCAAGTCCAGTGAAGACAACAAGGATAAAGACGAACTGGAGCTGGAGCTGGACGACCCAGGTTGGGACGTTATCGTGCCGAGTCTTGACGATGAGGAGCCTGAATAAATATATCTGCATGGTTAAGCTTGTGAGCTTTCTGGCTTTGGATTCTCTGCCCAGGTGGGTGGCTTTCGACATGAGGTGTCATTCTGCGTACAATGGGCAATAGGAGGAAAAACTAAAATTTTGAATACCCGGGATGATGAGTTTACGATAGTCGCATCCTGAATTAAACTTGTCTCCGAACGTCTACAGTAAAAAACTTTTATACTGTCTGCGATTCTAAACTTTATCCTCACATTGGATTCTGAGCATGGGATTTCTAGATTAGTGCAGAAATAGAGAGTGCTGGTTTCCATTAACAGTCTTCTGTGATGTATTTTAATATCACATTGATATCCAGGATAATAATTGTAAAGGAACGCAAAACTACACAGTACTCCGTAGGTGTTACTGAGATATAATAGGGGGCATAAAATGGAATGCCACCATATTGCGTACCCCAAATCTTGTCCCAGTGGGGTAATACATCATTGAATATAATGAGAACCATGGATTAATCTAGAATAAGAGCAAGTGAGGATTGCTCCGGTGTACTGTACTAAGGATAAACTCCATGTGGCCGAGATCGACGGGCAGCATTTCACGTGCGTAGCGTAATGCAAAAGTGCGTGGCATTCTGCTATTAATGGCATTAATGTATGGTAAGATCACATGATTGCCCAAAGCTACGGAGTATTGACATATTGCCACGCACATCTGCACGTAGAGCAGCGGTTGCTCCGAGCAACCGGTCGCGGAACAAAAATAAGCACTGAAGCTTAACCAAACAAGATCTGGGGTTGGATTGGAAAGCAGACAGGTCCACACCAACGTTCCTCTCCCTCGTTAGCATCGTACATTCTATCTCTCCATATTGATTACATCGTCTTTGACCGGAGGACTACGAAATTGGAGGGAGTTGCGCTAGTCCGCATTGCGGCGCCTTGTTTATTCTACCTATCTTTATAAACCAGGGGCGGCCGGCGTCAACGCGAGCCCTACACAATGGCTGCCTCGGGAGAATCATCGATCTCTGTGACGGTTCGAGTGCGGCCTTTCACAGTACGAGAAGCCGCACAACTCGCAAAATGCGACGATGAACCCCTATTCCTCGGCGACGGTTCCCTGGCCGCTGCTCCCACCCCGAAGCTGTCGCAGAAAGGCATCAGATCAGTCGTCAGAGTCATCGATGACAAGTGCCTGTAAGAGAACACACTTCCGAGTTGACTATGCAGCAATTGACATGATTCTAGAGTTTTTGACCCCCCTGAAGATAATCCGGTTCATAAATTCTCAAAGAGTGTCGTTCCCAATGGGAAGCGAGTCAAGGACCAGATGTTTTGTTTCGACCGCATCTTCGACCAAAACGCTACTCAAAGCGAAGTATACGAGGGTACCGCTCGAGGCCTGCTCGACAGCGTACTGGACGGATACAACGCGACAGTCTTCGCATATGGCGCCACGGGATGTGGAAAGACTCACACCATAACTGGAACGGCGCAGCAGCCGGGAATCATCTTCCTGACAATGCAGGACCTATTCGAACGGATACAGGAGAGATCACATGAGAAAGTGACCGAGGTTTCGCTCTCATATCTGGAGATATATAACGAGACCATCCGCGATTTGCTTGTTCCTGGAGGAAGCAAAGGCGGCCTGATGCTGCGGGAGGATTCCAATCAGTCAGTTTCGGTGGCTGGACTATCAAGCCACCGCCCAAAGAATGTCCAGGAAGTTATGGACCTGATCATGAGGGGAAATGAATGTCGCACAATGTCCCCAACGGAAGCTAACGCAACTTCTTCTCGATCCCACGCTGTTCTGCAGATTAATGTGGCTCAGAGAGATCGTAACGCCGACATCAACGAACCGCATACAATGGCCACCCTAAGCATCATCGATCTGGCAGGAAGCGAGCGAGCAAGTGCGACGAAGAACCGAGGAGAGAGGCTCATGGAAGGCGCAAATATCAACAAATCTCTGTTGGCATTAGGTAGCTGTATCAATGCGCTTTGCGATCCCCGGAAACGAAATCATGTTCCGTACCGGAACTCGAAGCTCACCCGCCTCCTCAAGTTCTCTCTCGGTGGAAACTGCAAGACAGTCATGATAGTTTGCATTAGCCCCTCGAGCCAGCACTTTGACGAAACACAGAATACTCTACGCTATGCGAATCGAGCAAAGAACATCCAGACGAAAGTAACGAGAAATGTGTACAACGTAAACCGTCACGTCAAGGACTACCTGGTGAAGATCGACGAACAGATGGCCTTGATCAATGAGCTCAAGGCACAGCAGAAGGAATATGAATCGATTGCTTTTGCGAAATTCCGAAAACAAAATGAGAAGAAAGAGGCAGCGTTGCGGGAAGCCATTGCTCGTCTCCGGAACGCATATGAACATTCGGCGTCGGAGAGGCAGGAGAAGACCAACAACATGTTGAAGCTGAGACAGATCAGCCGCAGGATTAGCTTGCTATCTTCTTGGATCGCTGCTTTCGATAGCGTCTGCGAAACTCGCGAGGATGAAGCGCCAATGTCTAATCTTCAAGCAATCCGCAAAACAGCACAAGGCATCCTGCTCGAGCTCGAGGGAAGCCGACAGCATTACCACCAGAAGCTTTCAAAAAGCAACTGGGAACGAGCGATCAATTCTGCACTTGATAATGGTATCCGACAGCTTAAGGAATTTGATACTAGCGACGACACCGACGTCGCAAATCTCACCCGCGAAGCAGAGCTTCTGAAGTCAAACGCAGAACGAGAAACCCTTTCTGCCATTGCCGAGCACGAGAAGGCGGGAGACGTGGCAACAGTCCAAATTCTGCTCCAAGCCCATTTTGAGACCGTATCTTCAATCGAGAAAATAATGCAGTTGAGCGAGGAAGAAGCTGTTGAGGCCGGGAAGAAGATCTTAATGAAGATGCAGGACTCCTGCTGCAGCGTTACATCCAGCATTGTTAAGCCTGACGGCAACTTGCCTTCGGTCGAGGCCTGCTCTCCGTCAAAGATAGGAACGCCCAGGCGTCGGAGGAAGTCAAGTCTTCCCGGGATACTTCCACCAAAGGCACTGAATCTGAATACTTCTGTTGCACTGCCTCCTCCTGTACCTTCTTCTCCAACGAAGCCGGGATCACCACGGCGCCGTAAGGTTGGCATAGCAAAGAAGGGAGTCAGCTTCACGCCCAAAAAGGCCAACACGAAGTCTTCAACCAAGAGAAGCGTCCGGTGGAAAGATGATGAGGAGGACGGTTCCCTGGCCGAGTTCGAAAAGACACCGCAGAAAGCCCAGTCTTCTCGTGAAGCTTCTGAGGAGCCGACGCTCCCAAAGCCATCTCCCAGTCCAGGACGCATTCCAGTGCCCAAGAGGACCATTAGTGGTTCATCGGACTCCTCTCCAATTCCACCACCTCCTGAGCCAACGCTGAGCATTCACGCCAAGAACAGCAGATTCCAAACTGGATTCTTATCTAAAAAGACCAGCAGTTCTCCTCAACCGACATTAACGAGCCACTCGTCCGATAATGAGCACTCCCCCCTCCGTGACATCGAAAACAGCAGCTTCCTGAATCGTCCTTCCTTTAGTCGGCCATCGAGAATCGCTGTTCGGGCCTCCAGTGGGAGTTTCACAAACAGCCCCAGCTCAGACAGCGAAGTCGGTTGGAAAGCAAATCGAGATGAAGCAAGAAAGATCAGTTTTGCAATGAGACGCATATCAGGCCAGTTCGGCTACGCGGCTTCAGCTCACCGGCGCCGAAGCCCGACTACCGCTACCTCAGGTAGCTCACACAATGAAAATACAATGTTCACCGCTTCGCAGGCAAGGAGGATGGTGAAAAGCGAAAAGGAGCATGATACGAAGATCAGCAGCGTCCTGGGTCCTCGCACGATCCCGATTACGAAGAACACACAGAGGCGTATAACACTTGGTGGTGATCTTAGACCCAGAGAAGTCAGTCTCACGAGCAGAGATGCTATACGACTAACTTGGTTAGCTAACGCCGGCACCGAAGGATCTCGAGTCAGTCTCGCCCCATCCACCAAGGGCTCATGGAGATAGATGATACCCTTTTACTTTTTTTTGAATTTTGGGTTCTGGAGATCACTGGTCATGGGAATGGTATTTCGAATTACGTTAACGGTTTCCTTTTAGCATGAGGTTTCATGTCTTAATTCCGTCGGTATTCTAATTAATCTGGCTCTTTGGGCCTTATATTTTTCCGAGTGAGGATGGAAATTTCCGAGCGTTCGGTGAATGGTCCTGAACCTCGACTCAGTATTCATGTTCTATGTTGATATGACATCCCTGTCTTTGACGTGCAGTGTATGATAGTTTCCTTTGCGGATTGTTTATCACTTGTATGTAACTTTTGAGCCACTCTGGCTTTGGAAGATGGTTAAACATCTAATTTCATTAAACTGGTCCTCGCCAGCAGTAGAGCATTGCCCATGTTATGTATACACAAACGTGTACCTGATTTTCACAGCACTCTAGGCCCGAGTTTGACGAAGCGAAGGTACAAGTTGCAGTAGCATTGAATTGATGGTTTGCTGTGAGCTGGGTTCCAAAAGGTTGGCGCTCGGGACAGCTGGATGGGGAGGTTCAATTTGTCATGCCCCTATGACGCCATCGATTCTGCTGCTTCACCATCAGACAATGGACCATTAAATTGTCGAAGTTACCCATAAACATGCCTCTTCTCAGTTGACAGGATAAATTATCAAGGTATACATGTATTCAGCTGAGATCTAACTAGCGTCGTGTCACGTTGACCTTCCAATTCCATTCCCTCGCGTAATCGCATCCACTGTCCCCATACTACTTTCCCCGCTCTTCCGCTCTCCTTGCCCCTCCCATCTTAGCATAGCAAAAAAAGTGTTTCTGTACGACCTTAGATGGCTTTCGCGGCATCCGCGATCGCACAAACGCTGTTCACACGCCTCCTCCGCCCTTTCACGACTAGCTCTCCTTCTCTTTCTCTGACACCCGAATCGCTCGCTTCGCGCATTATGCCGGAAAACGCGCAGAAGGCCACCGTCGCCGCGGGCTGCTTCTGGGGCGTCGAGAACCTGTTCCGGAAACACTTTGAGGGCAAGGGACTGCTGGACGCGAAGGTCGGCTACTGCGGTGGACATACAGAGTCGCCTACGTATCGGGGCGTGTGCACGGGGACGACTGGCCGTACGTTCACTACCTATTCTTCTCTCTTCTTCCACTGTATCCTAGCTGACTCCTTCTCTTGGGGAATTGATTAGACGCCGAATCCCTCCAGGTCACGTTCGACCCGTCCGTCGTCAGCTACCGCCAGCTCCTCGAGTTCTTCTACCGCATGCATGACCCGACCACCCTGAACCGCCAGGGCGGCGACATCGGCACGCAGTACCGCAGCGCCATCTTCACGCACGACGAGGAGCAGGAGAGGATCGCGAGGGAGGTGACGGAGAAGGTGGGCAAGGAGTGGTACAAGGACAAGCCGATCACCACGCAGATCGTGCCCGCGGGCAAGTTTTGGGACGCGGAGGAGTACCACCAGCTCTACCTGAGGAAGAATCCGGATGGATACGAATGTCCCGCTCAGTATGTTGTCCCCGAGGTCCCTGGGATGGCGTGCCCCATTTATTTAGTGGATATCATGGCGCGAAAAGCTAACACTTTGATTTCTCCGTGCAGCTTCGTGAGGAACTTCCCTCCTCTTTCTGAATGACTAGGGCCACGATTGTGAGACCAGTTAATGACGACTCGATGTATAATGATGACTCCGAGTGTGCATCTCATCAAATGGTGCTGGAATAAGAGAAATTTAAACACACCTTTTTAGCATTCTTCCGCAGTGCTTTTGGCTTAAGCGCGAATTGCTGCGGAAAGAGAAAGACGCTTCAACTTTTTTCAAGATTTGTACTATTCTATTCTTTGTCTATCACGAAACAAAACGTGATGAACCCTTCAAGACGAAAATACCTACATACTACCAATAGATAGATACGCTTCCTGAGTTACTGTACAAAGACTGGCATGTATATCTCGATGACGTAATTGGTACTGTACTTGACCTTCAGCACAATGGAACTTGCACCATGAACACAAAAACGCACATGAACCTAGCTAGTGTGTCTATTATTAGAATCAGAAGGAACAAAGGGCCAGACTGAATCCTCTCCTCACGTGATTGACGGTCGGGACTCAAGAGCAATATAATGGATGAGGAAAGAGGAGGCGAGCTCCAGTTCCAACTGCGCGGGCGGAGATAAGATTGGCCAACTATGCACATGCGTCAGCGGGGTTGCAGAGTGCAGAGGAGGAACACCCGAGCAGGTGACGGACGATAAGGTCAAGGCTAGTGGTAGTGATGGGTAGTGAGTGGTCTTCGGTTTAGGAAGTGAGGGGTCAGTGGACAGGTTCGATGTGTTTGTGCTAGCTACTGTACTGTTAGACATGTGCCATACTCTTCATTCTCCTGGTGTTATGAAATATATGTATACTAAATAAGAGTTCTACACTCATGAGAGTCCTTGGTGCTATCATATGTTTCTCTTTTATTTATAAACGGATTCCAGCAGAAGGCATACGGAAGGGGGGAAAAAGCCATCTTCTGTATATAGTAGCATAGTAGCATAGCAGTAGTATATCATCATTATGCCCACTGGTTCGCCACCCACTCTAATCTTCCTACACCACTCAATCACCCACCAAATGTAGTACATGTACGTACCATCTTCGGGATATCTATCCTTCCTGTTTTAAATAACCCAGTACTGTACCTACCCAGGTAGGTATTAGTGCATCGAGTCCCCCATCCCACCTGACCTAGGGATACTGAATCTAGTCTATTTCTCCATCCTCCTACGATAACCGCAAACCGCGAGCCCCGCGGCCCGGGGGGCCCTGACGTGGCGTTCCCCCCGTACGAATCAATCAGATATCATATCCTTTTTTTTAACGTAACGTCGGCTGTCAGATCCGCAGATAGTCTTTCCTTTTCCTTTCCCTTACTACTTTATACTTGGATTTGATTATTATTCTCTCCGCAACAACCCCCGCTGCGCCTTTTTCTTTCGTCACGCTTTCCATGTAGTACCGATATCAGCAAAATACATTCCTGGGCGATTTCATCTATATCTAGTTGTGAAACTGGCTTCCGTTGGGGGTGGCTTCGTGGATGGAGTGAAGTGAGACTTTTCTTGTTGACTGTCTAGTAGGCCAGATACATACAAGGAGTTAGAGAACGATTGCGCCCTACAGCAGCACTTTTTGCGTTCCAGATAACTGAGCTGCAACTTCCCTCCGTGGAATTCATTGAATAACGGCGGGGAACCCGTTCAACATTGTTATTCCAAAACGTATTCAGATTCGCCGCGAAGCCTGCGTGTTGTGAGTTGAAAGGCCTTATCATTACCTGCGCAGTTATACAAGAACCGTTTTATCTTTTGTTATTCAGATATAAGATTGAGATTGTTCACTCGTTCTCGGACGTTGTGGCGGAGGACAAAAGTCTGTCTACGGCAAGAAAAAGCAATAATAATGATCCGGACGAGAGGCATCTCTGGGCGGGCGATGCGATGGAGAGCTCAATCGATCAGGTTTTCGGATCATCTCAGCATTCTTCAAAATAGTGCCGTGGTGAGGAACGTGCATCACGATGCAAAGACACACTTGTCACCATCTTCAGCACCTAGGCCACCTACATCCGTCTCGAGGAGATCATACCTTGAAGCGAAGACGGCCGCTCCTTCGGAGAAGAACAACCAGGGCACGTCGCTTTCAATCTTACCTCTCAGCTCGGTTATCCGATCATTCTTTGTCACGACTGTTTCCTCTACTCCCGTCTTGCTTCGTCCAGCCATGGCACTATTGGCTTTGCTGGCTCATTCAAAGTCAGCGTTTCTAGATCCGGATCGAAACCGGCTACTCAAGTATGTGTTGGCGAAGACTGTCTATGCACAGTTCTGCGCCGGTGAGACTCCGGCTGAAGTCAGTCAATCCATACAGAACCTGAAGCGCATGGGATATTCTGGTGTTGTCCTCGGCTATGCCAAGGAAGTTGTGATGGGCGAAGACGAGACGAACTCTGTTGGGATGCAAACGTCCGGAGAGGCAGAGGATTTGAGCCAAAGGAGGAATTCAGAGGAAATTCGCATTTGGATGGACGGGACTATGAAGACTGTCGAATTAGCGGAAGCCGGCGATTTTGTGGCTTTGAAATTCACTGGCGCCGGTAAACAGGCTCTCGAGCATTTGCTTCGTGGCCTGCCACCTTCTCCCGAGCTCGAAAAAGCTATCGTTGAAATTTGCGAGAAAGCAAAGAGCCGGAGCGTGAGATTGTTCTTCGACGCTGAGCAGCAGGCTGTGCAGCACACAATCGATCGATGGACGCTAGACTTTCAGCGCAGATACAACCGCAGCTTCACGATGGGAGGACAGCCACGAGCGTTGGTGTACGGGACTTACCAAGCATACCTTCTCTCGACCCCGGCAACATTAGCGCGCCATCTTGCTGCTGCCCAAGCTGAGGGCTTCGTCTTGGGAGTAAAGCTTGTCCGCGGTGCTTATCTGGGCAGTGACCCAAGGCACCTCATCTGCGGGTCCAAGGACGAGACAGACAGAATGTACGACGGCATTGCAGAGTCGCTGATCACAAGAAAATACGGAGACGTTCTTAAGCCGCATCCCCAGTCACCAGCTTCTTCTGCGCCTCAGGATATCCCGCCATTCCCCCAGGTGGACCTTGTTCTTGCTTCCCACAATCGCGATTCTGTCAAGAAGGCACAGGCTATTCGCAACTGGCAGGTTCGGACCGGGCAACCCTTGATTGAGATGGCGTATGCCCAGCTGCAAGGCATGGCAGATGACATTAGCTGCGAACTGGTCCAAGAGTCGAAAGAGGTGTTAGCAAATAAGGTAACAGACAGGGACTCCCCGAGGGTTTGTAAATACCTCGTCTGGGGTACTGTGGGTGAGTGTACAGAGTATCTGCTTCGAAGGGGGCAAGAGAATAAGGATGCGGTTTCGAGGACGAAGGACACGAGAAAGGCAATGACTGCGGAGCTAATGAGGAGGTTCTCTTTGAGGTCGATTAATGGCGATGACTGAGCATTGGTGAAGATGGTCATCGTCACTTTTATGTGCTTCCAGCTCCCTCGATCGTGCCTTGTTAGTGAGATGAGTCCCATGTCCCTGTTTGGCAGTGGATTCCTTATTGAAGCGATAGAATAGATAATCTTGTGTTCACGGCGTCTGGCGTCTTGTAATCCGTTCAATGTAACATCTTCAAAGCAAAGCAACCTTTGTTATACAGCATCAGAGAATAGAGTCTCAACACTGTCAAAAGCATCACTATTCTATCTCTTCCAGAATTCAGTTCTGCCGAACTTCTCAATCACTGGAATGGAAAAATATGGATAGATCACGGGAACTCCTAACAGACGCTTCAGGGTCACGGCACTTGGAGGGAGTTCCAAGGCATGCTTGACAACTTCTAGGGGCACAGCCGCGATTCTGACTCAGAGCAGCCACATGCATGAGCCGCTTCCGTGTTGTCTGTCGTGGTTAAACACGTTCCTGAGCATCCTTCTGTCTCATTTTTTTTCCATCTCATCATCCTCCAGCCTTTGTCTTGTCCTGTCCAAGCAGTCTCGTGTTTTTGTGTTTCACATGTGGACCGGCAGTCTATAGCTCAGGACAGAGACATACCAGGAGCATAGCGGCATTATGAACAAGTTCTTGTGTGCCAGTCCTGTTCTGTGAGATTCGGCATCTGAGACACGTCTGCTTATGCTCAGTGGTATCTGCCACGATTGGGGTTCACCCCTTCTTGCTGTGTTTGAGCGCAGACATAAATTCCACTGTTGCTCCGGATCAACATATCATACCAGGACTCTCACCAGACTGTCCAAGATGCTTTACATGGTCGACAGCGCCATGAACGAGGTGTTGTATCACCTCCACTACATCAAAAGCCATGTGAGTGGGCCAGACTGTTGAACATGTCAACCATGCATTATCTTCTGAATTCCTCCACTGATTCAAGCAGCTTGAAAAATACAAGCAAGCTGAAACAGCAAATGAAATAGGGAGGCTCGGCCTCGAGCTTCACCGTATGTTCTGCGATGCAATCAGGGAACTCCCAGATGGCGCGTACATCATGGATTATAATGTAAGTTGATGAGATCAAGTTAGTCGTCGGAGGAGTAGTGAGAAGATCAAATGGGATTCTAACAATAGCAGCCTCCGGAGTTCTGGTCCCAGGACGACAGTGAAAGAATTTCAGAATTCCATGCCCGTGGGCATGGGCATTGGGATGGGGAAAACCTATCAGACATATTAAAGGCCGAGGCGGAAGCTGAAAACAATAAACTGCAACAGCTAGAGCTGGAGCCCCAGCAGCTGCTGCCTGGAGAACAATCCAGTGCTAACTTGGTCCAAGTCGATGCTCCAGCATCAACTGCTCCGGGGGCTCCTAGCAAGGATAGCAAACATATGATTTTGAAGACCCGGCGGGCTCTTCCGGTCCCTATGCCGGACAAGAGCATGGTTCAGGATGCGTACATTCCGAATCCGCCAGCCTCCATCGGAGCTGAGCAGGCCATTGAAGAGAACAGATTCATAAGTGGCGGCAAAGCGGGAGTCGTCCACATCCATGGACCGGTTTTTAATAACGCTGCGAACTTCATTCGGTTCATCACGAAGCGCATCCACGAGGGTCCCCTGCAGGATATCATCATCGAGTCAAGCCAGAAAGCCACGGTCGTGTTCCATCATGCAGCACAAGCGAAATACTTTTGGGGTTTAAATAGGGACAGAAACACCGCACGCTTTCCCAACCACTACAGACTGGTGCTTGGCGACGAATTCGAGTGGGACGAGAACCACCTGAGGATGGAGCTTCCCATCAAGGAGCGGCGACGCCTCACATTTGTGAGGGCGAGGTTGTTCTCAAAAGATCTCACCACGGAGAAGTGGAGACAGCATATCACGTCCATCGCAGGTGCGCGTAATATCGAGCTCACCTGGGTCTTTAACAGTGGGAACGGTAAGCGTCCCGAATCCTTCCATCGTCTTCCTTCACGAGCAGAGCCGGGACGGAACATAAAACTGATGATAAGCTTCCCTAGCCACTGCTGTCTTCAGCAGCACGACGGTTGCACGTCAGGTCCTCGAGACCTTCAATGAATGGAAAAACACCCGTAAGGTGTACAAGGACGTTCGAGTCTCGTACTCTTTTGACCCTTGTGAAAGGCAGTTGTGTTTGACATCATCGTAGATGGGACCGGCTGGAGCTTAGATGCGTTGTCGCCTCGTGGTGGCTGTTTTCAACGTTGGCGAGCTCGTGTGCCGCTTCGAGGCTTTGTGTCTGGAAGTCGGAACAGGACGCGTGAAGCCGAAAGCATGCCAGATGCGACACCGACCAGCGAGTACGAGGTCTGATGTTTGTTTTCCCCAATGAGAATGGTATTTTTATTTTTATCGACTGAAGGAATGATGTGGGACCGCAAACTGCGAGAGAGAGAAGCCACAGTGAGAGTGTGGATCTGTGCAGTTCCACCGTTCATGACAGCGTGTCAGGCGTCTCCACACAACAGTCATCTTGACGCAAGGGATGGAGAGAGAGATCGCAGATCCCACGTGGGAAACTGCGATCCTGCAGCAGCTCCATGTCCATGGCGAAATCTGGAGCAAGGAGGACAGCGTACCCCCTTGCATACTGATCGCCGTCATGTTGGAAAAGCCAGTGCCCCCATCCCTCCTGTCTCTTACATGTTGATTTCACTGCAAGCCTGTATGGTAAAGTTTATCATGGCCTCCATGCAATGTTTAATCTTATGTTGTTTTGCCTGTAGCCATTGCAGATACGACGAAGACTGCTGCGCTCACCGCCACCGTTATGCATATTGGACATCGTACTGCGTAGTCAGTGGTACGGCCAGCATATATGCCTCGAATATTCTACGATAGATAGGGAACGCTGTGAAGAGCGCTACCGGGAGAGGCAGCATGTACAATTTTGATCGGCTGCCAGCTGTCGTTATTCCATGGGTTGTCATCCAACCTGCCCACTGATGAGGCTCATGACAGTCGATATGGCTTTATATAGGCATGTGTGTACGTATATAGTATATAGAAACGGGGGAAGGGCGGCCGGATGGAGAACGACCACTCCAGAGCTGTGTATGGTGCAGCAGAGGAAAACGGAGGTTCTGCAGCCACTTGACTACGGGGTTTCAAGAACAAGAATACTTATTCGATGTGCTGAAAGTCTTTCTCCGAGCGCGTGGGTGCTGGGATGCATCAGGGGAGGCAAGATGACTTGAAGCGCACGGCGCCGTGCATCCCGTTGGAGAATAGCATCGAAATCCTGGATGCTCACGCCCCTCTAAGAATAGAACGCCAGCGCAGCCCTGATCTTGGGCCAGGGTCCTACCGGTTACGACGGGACACACGTCGACGTCCAATGGAGCTCTCGGGTCGCTGTACCGCCTCCGCGTGTGCGTCCCTTCGCCACGGGTGTGTGTGGTGCAGAGTGACACTGTAACATCGCTTTCTTCTGCGCTCAGCGGAGACTACTTCGTGATCATCTGGAGCATGGCAGACGACAGCGCGATAAGCAGAATGTCTCGGGGCTAGTTTCAGATCGTCGAGCGCGGCGAGCACCTGATCCGCCTGATCGCCCGCACGGCGCCCCAACGCGGCTAGCCGGGGCGATAGTCCCGATAGTGACGATAGTCGGGCTTCCGCCCTTCCCGGGGAAGCGCGCCAGGCCCAATGGAGGCCGGGGCGCTGAGGGGCCAAAACTCCACACACAGGCGGTTACTTCTGGGCCGGCCTCCCCCTCTCCTTTTGCCTCGTCCTCCTCCTCCTCCAGCTCTCAAGTCGCTGCATCCTCCTGTCCTCGAGGAACGCACACCACGCTCGCTATCTCCCTTCTCCGCGGCCTGCCCGACCGGCGACGGTCTTCCCTCGTTGTCCCTGCCGCTGTCCTTCGTTGAAGTCTGCGTGCTTCGTCGGGATCGTTGGGTCCCGTCTATTCTCTCGCTTTCTGCCGGTGTTATATATATATGCACTTAATCAACGTCCCCTGGTGAAAATGGTCCGTTTCGTCACCTCTGTGTTGCTGGCGGCTCTGTCCGCCTCTGCTGTCCTCTCCCAGAACGCCGGCGAGTGCAGTCCCAGCAAGAAGTGTCCGGCGGATAGGCCTTGCTGTTCCCGTAAGTTGCATGCCGATTGCTGGTGCTGGTCGCTATCCCGTGCGGATCCTAATGGCAACGTGTGAATCTAGAATACGGAGAATGCGGGACGGGCGCTTACTGTCTGGGTGGATGTGACCCCCTTTCCTCGCACTCGCTCGACTCCTGCGTCCCGAACCCCATCTGCGAGAGCAAGCACTACACCTGGGACAACCTCGACAACGTTCAGCCCAACACCAAGTACCTGGGCGATGCCAGCAAGGCTGACTGGGTCTCGAGCGGTCAGCCTCTGACGCATGATGGCTCGCTGCTCCTGACGATGGCGCCCAAGACCGTCGGCACTCTGTTGGCCAACAACCACTACATGTGGTATGGCAAGGTCTCTGCCAAGCTGAAGACGAGCCGTGGCAAGGGCGTGGTGACCGCATTCATTCTTCTTTCGGACGTCAAGGACGAGATCGACTATGAATTCGTCGGCTCCGACCTGGGGAACGCTCAGACCAACTACTACTTCCAGGGCATCCTCAACTGTAAGTCTTGGGAAATCAAGATCTGGATGAGATGCGAGATACTGACTTGTACTTAGACAACAATGGTGACAAAGCTCCTGTCTCCGACACTTTCGAGAACTGGCACACATACGAGATCGACTGGAAGCCTGACTCGATCACTTGGTCCATTGACGGCGAGGTGGTGAGAGTAAAGAACAAGTCCGAGACGTGGAATGAGACCTCGAACCGTTTCGAATTCCCCCAGACGCCGTCCCGGGTTCAACTCTCGATTTGGCCCGCGGGTCTCCCTAGCAACGGCGAGGGCACGATCGAGTGGGCGGGTGGTCTTGTTGACTGGGATAGTGAAGATATCAAGGAGCACGGTTACTACTACGCCACGTTTGGAGATATCACCATGGAGTGCTATGACCCGCCAGCCGGCGCCAACATCCAGGGCAACAAGTCGTACATCTACACAGACTACGCGGCCACCAACAACACCGTCGAGATCACCAACAAACCTACAGTCCTCAAGTCGTTCCTTGCCACGGGTACCAACATGTCTGCTGACTACCCTTCGGGAACTGCTACCCCGACCGTCGGTGACGACACCGTCCCTGGTATCAAGGGCGGCGTTGGCAGCGACGCCCAGCGAGGCTCCGCTACTAGCTCTGGATCCGGCTCTCAGACGACTGGCTTTACTCAGGACTCGAGTGGCCAGAACGGTGCTTCTTCCCAGAGTGAACGTGTGCTGAAGGGCTCTTTGTTCGCAGTCCTGGTCGCCGTGGTCGTTTTGGTTACTATGTAATCTCATTTTTTGTCACCTCTCCTTTCTTGGACGGATCCTGAGCATTGCCTATCGGCATGTGATTGTCGTTCGTTGTCATAATACCCTGCATAGCTCCCTATCCTTGGAGTGTATTGGCCTGCTCCATTTAAGGCGTCTTGTTTCTGTATGTATGGGCAGCATTCCAAGTATTTTAATCATGTCAGTAAAATATGATTAATATAGGATGATAATAACTCGTGTTTCTTTTGCTCCCGGTACGGCATCTATTGTTTGATCTTGATGTATCTATCTGCTTTTTCTGTGTGGAGTGAACTACAACTTATAATCCTCATTCTTGTACCCTTTTAGTGTCTAGAGCGGAAATGATATCCCATGTCCATTATAGTACGTCTGGTCTGAGCATAGCAATCCAATACTATCAGTCACATGCCCGCATTGAATCTTGGACTGCGGAATCGAAAATGTCAAGATGAATTGCAGGATAGGCTTCGCGTGATTATTGATGTGGGACGAGATCTAGCAGAGATCCCTAGTCATTGCCCAACAATCTCTCTGTTGAGCGGGAGGGGAAATCTAATGCTAGGGTGCTTTTGAGATCCCGCCCAGCCCTGCCCGACATACCAGTTTTATGTCACTCAGAGAACCCCGCTGAGCTATCTATCCGGACATTGTAACATTCCAAACATATTGATTCAGATAGCCGTCATTGATGACAACGCATCTTCTTTTAGATGTCTTCATACCTACATGACTAACTGAATTGCAAGGTTTATCCATGGGTTGTCGAATGAGCGGTCCGAACGATAGCCACCGAAAAGAAGCTCTTTCCTCTATCAATATCGCGTTTACGAGGGCATTTCTTTCCGAATGAAGCATCGTCCCACGTTCCGATTTCTCCTCGCCGTGTTGAAGCAGGAAGAATATACCTGCGGGTGTCATGTTCCCAACTGCTCTCCAGAGCTGGTACCTGGCATGATGATTGTGGCAACCCAATTATCTGCTATTTCACATTTGGGACATGACATCTGGGAAGTGGGGCAACTCTATTCAGCAGCCCGGGTAGCTGTATAACCTACAGTACCTAGCTTTCCGATTCATCCAACAGCATTGTCAGATCTAGCGTGACGATATCCGACACATAAAGGCTCTGTTAACATAGCTTCCCGGTCAGACATGAGGATCGCTCTCTATCTACGTTTGATCGACCAAAACCGTTGCTTTTTTGATGATGGGGCCTTCAGCCCAGTGTGTCACAGTTTGGCTCATTCCACTATGTTGTTTGCTTTCGGCCTATATTCAGCCACTTTTGCTGCCAACTGCCCTGGGGCTTTCTGGTTGCAAGAATGACTCTGCAAGCAGGATGCCCAATCGCGTGCATTTATAGCTGCTGTATGCCCTGTTACGCAGATGACTCTGCGCCTTGAACTGGGGGATGTGACCAAGATTATCGAAACACCCAGTGAGGCTGTCAAGCGTTTGGTTCCTTCTGAGCGATTGATACTTCGTGGCTGCGCTTGAGGAAAGTACAAAGTCTTGTATAATTTCTTTGTCTTCTGGTAAGTATCAGAATTTCCATTTTAGGACATATTCACTCAACTGCTTTGTGTACAAGCGCCCTGCCTGCCTCTGCCGGCGTCATTCACAACCTCATCACGGCTCATCCTGACAAACAGCCCTGGGATTCTGCCTGCCTGGACAGTGAATGGGCACTGTAAGGCTCTGAAAGTCCGGGATTTAAGTCCCATGGCTGGGGGACATGGAGTTGCTTCTTCTTCTTCTTCTTCTTCATTCTCTCCGTACATCTCCATCTTGGAATAACCCGTCTTCAAGTGGACTCTGTGACTCTTTTTTTACAGGGAGATCTTAGATTCTTTCGGGGCAAACCAGCTATTGGGAGCAGACATACTTTCTTCAGTCTCTTTGTGATCTCGATCGATATCACGGTTTGCTATATCTGACGCGGAGAGAAGAAAACCCTTCTAACCGCACAAGAACCTTAAATCGAGTATCTTTCTCCTATCATTCCACCCCTTTCCCCTCTTCTTCCCTCTTCTTCCCTTCTCAGGGGAACAGGCAGACAACGCAGAGAAAGCCCCCCCCCCCCCCCCCCCCCTCCTCTTTGCTCCCAGGGCAGTCTCCCACTCCTCCCGTCCTCCTGTCTGTCTGTGTCCCTGACATACCTATCTATATCTACCTCTACCTACCCACCCGCCCGCCCACCCAACAGGAGCAGGGGAAAAGAAGAGAAGAGAAGAAAAAGACAAAATGTGCCTCTATCGCGGCATCCGCTGCCTCCACTGCGGCCACCCGGACTTCGAGCTCCACCAGTTCTGCCACACCCTCCTGCGCGAGCTGCAGCGCATCGACGACCCCTGCCAGCGCAACGCGTTCCTCCTCCCGTTCGACCCGCCCGACTGCAGGCCCCGGCCGGGCGTGAATATCGTCGGTTGGTTGGTCTCCCAGCGGTACTGCGGTCGGTGCCTGAGAGCGTTCCGGATGGGTGGTGGTGAGCATCGTCGAGCGTATGGAGGAGGTGGTGGTGGTGGTGGCTATTAGATTTGGGGGGGTTGCCTGATGAAGTGAAGGAAATGAAGGAAGGACTTCTAGGTTTGGGTTTTCCCGGATAGTAGGTAGATACCTACCTGCCTACATATAGTCCTCCGAGATATGGATGGGTTCTTCGGAAGAAAGAGCTACTGGATACTCTCTTTCCCAGCTTTGAGTCTTGGCTATTTCTCTTCTGGCCGATTCAAGCAGTGTCGATTGGGTTCATTATTATCCTGCGGCAACCGTCATGTCCTACCAAGCAAGGAAGCCAGTTTTCTTTTTTGCTGCTGCTTGCACGGGAATCATTGGGGGGGGGGGTATTTGGCATCTGGGAGTTTGGTTTCGTGGGTGATTACTACTACTAATATAAATCAGTCTGGGTCGGGCGGATGGATTTTTTTTCCCTTATCTTCTTTTCTTGCAATTTTTCTTTTTTCAAATTTAGGTCTCTCACACATCTCATTTCCCATTTCCAATCTATTTTCTTTTCCTTTTATTTTCTTTCATCATCTTCTTCCATCATGTATGTAATGCGCTGTGTACTACCTACCTTATCTGTATCTGGCGAGGGCATCATGGGTTATGGTTTGATTTGGGGTTTATATAAGCTTGTACTGTATGCATGTATGCATGTACTGTACATACGTATGCACGTATGGTATGACATGATAAGCTTAGCTAGCTAGCTAAATAAATATTGTACCTGAATTTTAGAAAGCCGAACAAACGTGCTTGGAGATGCGAATGGACATCGCTCGCATCCCCGGGAATATGATTCATAGTTATATATACTACTTTCAGATCGAAAAAAGAGAGAGAGAGAGAGTCTAGAAAGAACACAGTATTCATTGCTACTCTCGCGGCTTCTGTCAGAAGCAGCAGAAGAGGTCATCAACTATGTGACTGACAGGACTAATGTACTGTACTGCATTGTACAGTTACTGTAAATGACAGCTGCATTCATTGTTTATTCACCACATCCAAAAACAGAACAAGAAAAGAAAACGCCATTCATTTATGCAAATGCATAACAAACCTGGGATCATTATAACATAACGATGACGCGCTGTTGCTGTTGCAGGTCTCTTCGATTTCATTACATGTCATCCCTTTATTCACAAACCAATCAATGAACAGCACCGCATCCACAACTCCTCCTCTCAACGGCAACGGAAGGAAGCTCATCATCCTCGAGATCCTTTTCCGTCACGGAGCGCTTCCGGAAATCGCCGTGGTAGGTGTCGAGCTGGTCGGTCCGGACGTCCGCGCCCAGGGGATCGCCCATCCAGGAGAACGCCTCCACGGTGTTGGTCTCGGCGTTAATCTTCGCGGACGGACCGGTCCAGAGGCCGGAGTCCCGGAGCTGGCGGGTGATGCTGTCCAGGTCCAGGTCGAGGTAGTTGGCGATGAAGGCGCCGATCTCGGTGTTCTCGTGGTTGCCGACGAGGGGCCATGCGTCCTTGGTCGAGGAGGCGTAGATGTTGACGTCGACAGCTAAATTGGGATAAGGGTTAGTGGGAGTTCGATAGGTTGAGAAATAAATAAACTTACCGGAGTGGCCGTGTGTCGACCAGCCGACCTGGGCCCTTCGGCTGATAATATCCGCAAAGACGTAGCTGGCGGGCCATAGGGGATCGGTCTCGATCAGAGCGTCGACCTCATCGTCCGTGGCATCGGTCACGCCGAGCCCCTTCTCCAGCAACTCCTGCCGGACATAGAGCCGCTGCGCGAGCCTGTTCTCGTGCTTGCCATGGCCGTTGAGGTACTCGTTCAGCTTGTTGTGGAGGTACTCAGAGGAGTGGCTGGCGTTGGCGAGAACGTCGGGGAGCCACTTGTACTCGGGGTACGACTTGTGCAGCTGCCGTGCAGCCGCAAGACCGCCGGTCTCGTGGTCAGAGGTGCTGATCAGCACCCCGGGAGTCGAGGCCTTCTCGAGGAACTCGAGAGCGGCCGCAAAGGCCTTGTCGTAGGCGAGGACTTCGTGGACCTGGGCCGCTGGATCGTTCCCGTGGCCAGCATGGTCGATGCGGGAACCTTCGATCATGAGGAAGAACCCCTTGTCGCTGTCCTTGGTGGCTGCGCTGAGCGCGGTCAGAGCCGTGCGAGCCATCTCCTCCAGAGACGGATACACGTCAGTGGCATGGCGTCGGTCGATCTCGTAGGGGATGTCGCGCTCCGCAAAGAGTCCCAGGAGAGGCAACTTGGCGGAAGCACCCAGGTTCAGGCCATCGAACCCAGCCCGGTCATGAACGTAGCTGAAGCCCTTGTCCTTGGCGATCTGGATCAGATCCCGGTCGTCGGCACGGCAGCTTCCTTTGGTCGAATTGGGCAGGAAATGACACCGTCCTCCACCGAGCATCAGATCAACCACCCTGCCCAGCGGGTACTCGCCAATCTCATGTTCCGCGATTAGATCCTCGTACATGCGGTAGTTGACGTGGGACGCAAAGCAGGCGGGTGTTGCGTCTGTGATCCGCGTGGTCACCACCAGGCCCGTCATGTACCCTGCCTGCTTGGCAGCCTCCAGGACCGTGCCGCAGGGCGCGTGGTCAGGCAGGACCGAAATGGCCCCGTTGTAGCTCTTCCGTCCGCAGGAGAACGCCGTCGCGCCGGCCGCGGAATCGGTCACCAGGCTGGAAGACGATCTCGTCCTTGACGACCCGATGTGATGGCGGTCCAGCACCAAGATATCGTCAATCGGTAACCCCGCCTCTAGCTGTCTGAAGCTCCTCGTCAGCGACAGACTCGTCGGGCCCATGCCATCCGACACCATGAGTATCAGGTTGCGCTTGCCGGTCGGCTTGCCGCCGGGGCCCCAGGAGGGCTTGGAGTCGTGGGTTCGAGTGGTCTCATGCTGGTAGACGACGGCGAGGATCACGACCACGACCGTGGACACGAGAGCCCAGGTCAACAGGCCGATCTCCCTCCAGGATGCCCATCCGCGGTGCCGCTGGCGGCGGTCAGTCCGCTGCCCGGTCAAGAGGGCGTCTTCCTCGGTGTCATTGCGGATCGACGAGCGGTCGTCGGATGAAGGACGCGGAGCCAGAAGAGGCTCATCTCGCGACATGGTGAAAATGTAAGGAGCGTTGGCTGAGGAAAAAGGAATGAATGGAGAGAGTAGCGTTGATGACGACGGAGCTGCGAGAGTCGGGCTTATGCGGAGATGAGGGCGACGCGCAGGCTTGGCGGCCGACGGGATGATACGTCACTCGCGGACCTGCACGAGAACAGCGGTGTAGCTGTCTGCTCCATTCGCAAAGATACATGTGTTCCTGCCAATCACCTGTTATTCGAACGCGAAAAGATTGTATCAGTAAATATACACGACGCGATATTTGCTTCCTGCAAGCTGTCGAAAACGTTCAGCACGTATCCACTCCAAGCTGGACTCCGGACTCAAAGGCTGGCCTGTACCTAAACTGTACAACCATGACAATCGATACACAGAGTAGCTATAGATACAATATAATGTCCGAAAATAAAAATACATTACAATGCCACGTAAATGGCCATTGGTACAATGCAACCTTGAAAAAAGGCCCGGCCGGTAGTCGACTCCGATCTGTGTCAGAAGAATGATATCCGCAGCGTGGATGTCTTCCAGCCTCCCCGATATTCGGTTATCTCCCTCTCCACCCAACGGGGATCAATGCGGCGGCGACCTCTGAAACACCCCGCTCTGTCGCCAGCAGATTGAACTGTGCGGCCGCGTTTCTGGTATCCTGGACCTCGATCCGGATACCCAGTGAATTGATATGTCTCCTCGTTTCGGGAGAAATGGGGAAGACGGAAGCTCCAAGACCGAGGATAAGCAGGTCTGAGAGAGAGAAAAGAACGTCCGTCAGCAGCAACAAGAGACATGACTAGAGAGGTATCTAAGATGAGAGACGCTTACCTGGCCGCGGCCATATCAATCCCAACAACCCCCAGACCTGCTCGTCGACCGCCCATTGTCCCTTCGCGTTAACCATCATCCCCTTCAAGTCGCTTATTCCTCCTTCTCCTCCTCTGTCCTTATTATTACTAAATGCCTCCCAGGGCCTCCAGGCAAACGCCTCCCCGCCGACCAGGAGCACCCCATCTCCCCCCGTGACTTTGGTCCCGTTGCTGAGGTGGAACCCATCGTCGAGACACGCATCGATGGCGCTCGCAGGCGCGGGTATGTCTCCCAGAACATTGAGCGCCGCCAGGTCGGTCCGCGTCTCCTCAGACGAGCGCGGTCCGCGATCACGAGAGGCCGGCGGTTTGCGGGGGTGCGCGCGCGGTACGATCCGCGAAGGGCGGATGTGGCCGCTGTTGAAGCGGCAGGGAGGAGGCGTGAGGCTGGCAGAGAGAGAGTGGCGGAATAATGTCGAATTGGACGGGTAGAGAGGGGAGAGATTCGCTGGAAGGGACCGCGATGATGATGATAGGCTTCGACAAGCTTGGCTGGTCGCTGAGATGGATGAGCGCAGGGCGCGCAGGAGCTGCGGCGATGGAGGGCGCATTATATTGGGAATGGAAGTCTTGCCCCGATCTTTTTTTTTGGCCGTGGCTTTATTATAAAATCGAAAACGGTGTGTAGAAGGATCCGATGAATCGAAGAATATGGGCCTGCTGATGTGCGGAGATGGGCCATGTCTTGCGCCGAGGTCCAAAAACTTTGACCTTGGCGGGCGACGACGTCAGAGCGACGCCCGGGGACCAATTACACACTACGAGTTTCAACCATCACAAGGGCTACGTCTCGTGTCTTTTTTGTTCTTACGTACATAAGCAGGAAGCGATTCGAAAGAATATTTCATTGCTGAGATGCTCGGAGGAACTATCCACCGAGTCTATGTTCTACTAGTAGTAGTATTATTTTCTTTTTCTCTTCCCCTCCCTCCACCCTTCATAAACAGGAACATTTTCATCTCTAATGCCATTATTAGGGGGTATGTGAAACGGATCGCCCGAGGCAATTTAATAAAATCGCCTTTTCGGGAAGAAGCGGAGAGTGTATGGACCGTATGGAATATTGTGGGTCGTGCACGTCGTAATGTGTTCAGAGTCGTAAAAAAGGTGCTCACATATGCTCATCGTGAAAAGAAAACCCGAAAGTAACTTGGCTGTTCATGCCTTTCCGCATTCTGATACTCTCTCATGATTTAAATTTCGTTCTTCTTTTTTTTCCCCGAGATATCTTGGACGGCGCGACTGCAGGCCGCGCGAGTCCCTCGAGACAACCGAGAATGAAGGGGGAGTTGAACTAGGCAGAATGTCCATATGTCCTGAATCGGTCATCATTCATTCTGCTCGGATAGCGACCAGGAATCTCTCGAGCTGTAGCATGGTGCGCAGTGCCGTTGCGGTCCTCGTCAGACTGACTGGAACTATCATCTCCATCCATGGTCGAAGCATTGCGGAGACGCTCCGCGCGATCCTGCAAGGCCTGGGCTTCAGCAGCCGCCTTTTGTGCACGGATCTGCTTGCGCCACATGCTGGCATATCGGCCCTTGAGCGCGAGGAGCTCTTCATGCGTGCCGCTTTCGACGACTTGGCCCTCGTGCAGGACCAGAATCCGATCCGCTGTGGTGATGGTGCTCAGGCGATGGGCGATAACCAGCATAGTGCGTCCGCGGCCAAGAGTAGCCAGCGCTTCCTGAATGTGCTCCTCCGTCTCGGTGTCCAGAGCAGCGGTGGCTTCATCAAGAAGAATGATACGGGGATTCTTGAGAATCGTTCGAGCAATCGCAACACGCTGCTTCTCCCCTCCGCTTAGACGCAGACCGCGCTCTCCGACCTTGGTTTGGTAGCCATCCGGGAAGGACATGATCTTATCGTGGATGCTGGCAGCACGGCACGCCTCGTACACCTCCTCATCCGTCGCATTTTGGTTGGCGTACTTCAGGTTGTACATCAGAGTTTCATTGAAGAGCACCGTGTCCTGCGGCACAACACCGATGTGACTCCGAAGTGAGTCGATTGTAATGCTCTCCACGTCGCGACCATCGACCTTGATGCTTCCACTGGCGGCATTGTAGAAACGGTAGAGGAGGCGGAACACGGTGGACTTTCCCCCGCCGGACTCACCAACCAAAGCAGTAGTCGTTCCAGGTTCACAGCGGAACGTCAGGCCGTTCAGCGCGGGCTTGCGAGAATCATACGAAAATTGAACATTTTCGAATGAGATTTCACCTTTGCAGACTGGAAGGGGAGTTGCTGAGGGGCTATCCACAACGGTCGGCTGCTCCCTGAACAGCTCCAGCATCCGCTCCGAGTTGATCAATGCCGATTGAATAGAACGGTAAAATGTGCCGAAAAAGTTCAATGGCCCTTGGAGCTGTGCCATGTAGGTCAACAGTGAAACGAATTGGCCGACTTTCCGCTGGCCAATGGAAACCTGATAGGCGGCAATGAAGCATGTTATGAGCAAACCGAGCATGAATACCGTGTTCTGGCATGTATTCATCAAGGTAAGAGAGAACAAGACATGGTACTCGGCCTTCTGGAAGTCCGAAACCGCCCCGCGGTATCTGTTGAACTCGTACTGCTCAGCGTTGAAGTACTTGACTGTCTCATACGAGACCATAGAGTCATTCCTGGGTGTTGCAATGTGTCAGCGACAACCGGGGGCTTCTCGAAGCTGTTAGGATTTCTCAACTTACTTGACGGCATCTTCTTGTCGCGAAGCGTTGACCATCTGCCTTCTAATCCCTGCTCGCCATTGTGCCATCCGCACCGTCACATAAAGGTAGCAAAAGGTCACGATCGTAACCACCAGGGCATAGTACGCGTCAAAGACAACCAGGAAATACCCAATGGCGACGCACAGGTCTATCAACATGGGCACCACCTGGAATGTGACCTGTTCGAGAAACGTGTTGATGGAGTTTCCTTTACTGAGCGCGGAAAGCACTTCACCCGTCTTCTTGCTGAGGTGGAAATCGAGACTCAGTCCATGGACATGCTCGAAGGCGGCCGTGGAGAGTTCCATGTAGGAATACTGCCCAACCGGGATCCACAGGCTTGAACGCAGTGAGCCGATGAGGCCCTGATTCCCTTGCAGCCATCTGTAGAGGATGTACAAGCAAATCTCCAGCCAGGGGATGCGGAATTCGCCGCCTTCTTCCCTTGACAGGATGTTGGTGATGACCCCGACCTGATACGGAACCAGGACGTTGACGACCCGTTGCAGGAGAATCAGCAGGAAACAGACGACGACGACAAGCTGCAATTTGCGGGACTTGGAGGGCCAGAGGTATGGGAAGAACAAGGAATAGCCACTCAGGTACTCCCACCAGCTGGTGGACGGTATGGTGGTCGGGCGTACCCAGGGGTCAGGTGGCTTAGGCATATTCTGACTAGAATTCTGAGTAGTAGAGCCATAGTCCTCCGTGTTCGTGGCACCGTTTTCCGCGGCAGCGGCGTTCAGCAGCCCGGTCGTCTCAGTGGGTCCGTCTGACGGACGTTGAGCCGCCTTGCGTCCACGCGGTTTCGCTCCGACGGAATTGACAATGTAAATCAAGACCAGAGCAACAAGGATCAATATCCGGACGATATTTGACACCACCTCCACAGATTCCCAGGGAGTGATGCCTCTTCTCAGAGGGCCACCACGTGGATCCCCGACGACCGGCTCGTGGTGGGGGTGGACGTAGATAAAGAGGGAGAGACCCAGAATGATCAATTCAACTGGGATCGCAGCCAGCCACGGCACGAACTGAGCGAATGTTGGAGATGGTTTCGTATCCAGTAATGACACGAGAATGACCGCGTAAACGAAGAATGAGCCTACGACATAGATCTTTGTGAGACGGTTAGCCACTGCTCTCTGGAGTCTGTTCCCCTGCTCCACACTTACCACAAGGGATTGGCCACACCACCAGTGTTCAGACCGGTAAAATAATGCATGGGCCATGTTGACCGCAGCATCCGCAACGAAGGTCACCAGAACCCCAACGGACAACCATTTGAAGAGAAGCCTGGTCGCCGGTGTGAAGATCTGGGGCTCCTTGGTGACCGCCATGGTGCTCCTGGACCGCTTGGGAAGCGGTCTCCCTCCCGGTCCCTTGCCGGTGGCATTCCCGTTCTTGGTGAGACGCTTGGCAGATATGATGGAGTTTGCAACGAAGGCTATGACGAAGACAGCCAGTAGGAAGATCGGAGCGCCGATGCGCAGGTACTCGAGCAGCACGCGGGCTTTTTCGCTAGAAGCGTCAGGCGCAGAGCCATCCATTGACATCGGCAAGCCCATGGTGACAATTCCTCCCACAGTTCCACGAAGCGAACGGTAATCAGTGTCACTGTGTTTCCATGACACAAAGACCGAGCTCGTACTGGAAAGAACGAGAGGCGGCGGGGACGAGGAATAACGACGACAAGAGATCGAAAAGGGCCGTCAGGCTCCCTCGGGGGTTCAAAGTTACTGCTCAAGAGACCGGTACTGGCAAGCAATTCCTCAGCGCGCCACCGCCAGGACCGTGTCCGCCGGAGTGTCGGAGAGATGGTCAGACGCTGCGAATAGGCACAAGTAAAAAGAAAATGAAAGATAGGAAATTAATTAAAAAAAACAAATATGGGGAAAGAGAATAGAATGAAAGGGACGCGTCCACAGCTCGCGCGCACCAAGGCAGCGAGAGAAAGCACGAGAGCAGAGGCGTAGGGAGAGAGGATGTTGAAGAAGAGACTGTGTCGGCCTCCGGAGAAGAAGTAGTAACGATGGCGGGTTAAGTCCGCAGTTACGGAGGAACAGACTCGAGTAGGCAGTTTTAGCCTGTGGCTCGGGCAGAGCGGACCACCGAGGCTGCAGGAAGCGCAGGGCAGGCGACGGTTCTCCGAAGGGCCGGGTACGGAGATCGGAAAGTTTCTGTCTCTCTCTTTTCCTTTCGTGGACAACGCAGTGCTGCGCAGAGAGAAGACCAAGCACGGAGGGGGAAAAGAAGGAGGAGGTATCTTCGAAATTGGGAGTCGACCCAGTATCACTCGACCGACCAGATGCTTCCGGGGCCTGGGGACTCGAGAGACGTACGGGCAGAGAGAAGATCAGTGGCGGAGGAAGCTGGGAAGGGCCAAGACGATAGGAGGATCTTCTAGCTTAAGTTCGAGGCTCCAGTTCACAATGAGAGGCTGAAAACCAGTGACCACACAGCACGTATCCGCTGAGCTTGTCAGGCAGGCGACAGGTTTTCAGGCGCCACCGATCCAGGCAGGGAAGACAGCACAGTGAAGCAGCTCTGGGTCAGCGCTGGCAGACGTTCAGAAGGGTGACTCTGCGAGAGCGGTGAGCATTGGAATAAGGGCGGCAGAATCATGAACGGCGTCCTCCGTCCAACGCAGTGACTGCCCGGAGTACGGTGAGGACTAGTATCCGTCGCCTGTAGACAGAGAGACCGGGCCGATGGCAGAACCCTGGCCTGGATAAGGGCAGATGCCAGACAGGCACAGCGGCAGAGCGCAGGAGATGCACGGAGCAGACTGCTGCATCACCTACAGAGCAGTAGACCTCCTGTACAGAGGAGCATGGCTTCTTCTGGCATGCTGGATACACAAGCGTCGCGATCTCATCCGCAGCCGGCGGTGGCTGGGGCGCGCCTGTCAGGGGGCCCAGGAGCGAGGACTCGGGGCGCGTGGGCAAATGGGGAGCGTCTCCGCCTGCCGGCCCGGGAGCCAGCAGCACAGCCTCCGGTCCACCGTTGACGCGGCGATCTGGATCAGAGATCGGCCTGAGATACATCACATCTCACCGCACGTCGCCATCTCTGATTCTCTAAGGCCCCCAGCTTCCCGTCTACCGTGCCTGCTGGGGATCGCAGCAGTGGCCATGCAGGTGCTGCACGGCTGCAGACAGGAGATCCTTCCTCTGCCGTCCCTAATCCAGCAGCAAGACGTCCCTCCGTCGTGTCGATCCATGCATAGGTAGTTCTGTCCATCCGCGCTGCATTCCATCAGCGCATCCCCATTTTTTCTCTGCTTGGTCTGTTGACGTGACCCTTTTGCAGACGTCAGATTCCGTGAGGAGCTGTTGTTGAGCCTGTTGCACACATACCATCCAGCTCTCGTCCCCACCCGTCATTTTGCCCCTCCACCGTATCCGACCCGGCCGCTCACAGGCGCACAACAGCGCGTTCGACGGGGAACGCGCTGCTCCGCGAGCCTGTATCAGGTGAACGGCCTGCGGGGGCCCTCTAGCCTCAGACTGGCAAGCGCCATTATTGAGATCTTAAAATCATACCTCGCGTTCTTGCCACCCCTTGTTTCTCCCAAGACCTAGGCTCTGCACAAGGCTCCGCCTGGGCCTTGCCTCGAGTACGGCCTGGCGATGGAGCTCCGACCCTCCTCGGGTTACTCAGCTTTGGTCTGAGCTCGCCATGTCAGATCCGTCTCGCATCCATACCCGAACCTTCTCCGCGGGGGCCCCTCCTCCGCCACCTCCTCCGCCGGCGCCGCCGCTTCAGAAGGAGAAGTATGCGAACAGGGCGACCAGCGCGCTGGCGAGATTTGCTCATCCCTTCTTTTCCGGCTCCAGGCCTCCGAGTCCTCATCAGACGGGCCGCAATGAACCGCCGTCCGCAGCGCCGCGGCCGGCCCGGACAACGTCACTGTAATTGCTTCCCAACCCGTCCCACCTCCAATTGCTGCTCCGTGATATCATACATGGCTTTCAGACTGATCGCAGAGATAGGCCGGGAGCCTCCCAGACAATCACCCACAAGACTGGACTTCCAATCGCTTCGTTTGATATCTCGCCCCACAAGACGCACGCGGTGCTTGCCGGTCGAGAGATCTTGAAGACCATCCGAGTGTCGCGGGAGCACACCTCGGAGGAGTTCAACATCCGTAATGCCGTCATCAGCTACTCGTCCACCCATCGTCCAGCCGGGGGCATCTCTGCGAAGCACAAGGACCAGCTAGCAGTGAAAGACGTGAAGTGGTCCCATGGCCCTTATGACACAATCATCGCGACTGCTGTTGCCAATGGCCGGATCGTCATCTATGACCTGCACCGCGCGGGCCTCGAGCTCGCCCGGTTCCATGGGCACAGCAGGCAGGTGCACAGGTTGGCGTTCAATCCGCACTTCCCCTCCTGGCTTCTCTCCGGCAGCCAGGATTCTACCATTCGGATGTGGGACTTGCGGATGGCGGCCGGGGAGCGAGGAGTAGCGACGACTGGGAGCAAAGAACGATACAATGGTAATAGCGACGCGGTTCGAGATGTCAGATGGTCACCAAGCGACGGTGTCATGTTCGCTACCGCAACGGACAGCGGCGTAATCCAGTGCTGGGACTACCGGAAGGCGAACGCTCCGGTGTTGAGGATCACTGCCCACGACAAGGCTTGCTTTGCTGTTGACTGGCATCCAGATGGGAAACATCTCGTCAGCGGTGGTACGGATAAGCAGGTCAAGGTTTGGGACTTCTCATCCTCAGCGGAGAGAAGGCAGAAACCTACGTTTCAATTCCGAACCCCGCAGGCTGTGGTCAACGTAAGATGGCGCCCGCCCAGTTGGGACTCGGAGTCTGAAGGGTCGGGTGATTGGCAGTCGACTCAGCTCGTCACATCCTACGACAAGGAAGATCCGCGTATCCATCTCTGGGATATTCGAAGACCACACATGCCGTTTCAGGAGTTCGACAGATACGATTCACCGACGACAGATCTTCTGTGGCACTCGAAAGATCTTCTGTGGACCGTGGGCGAGAATGGCGCTTTCACACAGACTGATATCAGATACGCACCACAAGTAGCCAACCAACGGAGGATGTGCTCAGTTGCCTGGAGCCCAAATGGTGATGTGCTCGCATTCGCACAGAAGCGTCCCAAGCAGCGTGCTTCCGGGCTCAACACGACAGAGTTCCTAGCGTTCCGCGAAGAGGAACGTAGTAGCGGCGAGAAAGCGACGAGTCAGAGTCTAACAGATGACAGCCTCGATGATTCTGTACTTACCTCGTCTCTCCGTAAAGGGCACAGTAAAGTCTCCAGCGTGCGATCTTCAAAGTCACTAAGTAATACTCCCCCTTCTACCGAGGATAATCCCTCGGTTATTCCCCTTGAAAAGTCTCTCTCAGAAAGCAGGTCCCTTGAACCGTGCCAGCTTGGGGCGGTTGGACGCGTTCCTGGTGTTACCACAGACCCAAAGCTATTTCAGTACCTGGCCCGGAACTACTCTCCGTTGATGCAAGACTCGGGGAGTGGCTTGCAGCGTAGGGATGCTTTGACAACCTTGTTAGATGCCTTTGACCATAACGCAGAGTGTACAGAAGAGGTTGGGCTGCTTAAGCTGGCCCAGACTTGGAGGATTGTGAAGTACTCTGTGGTTCAAGAGCTCCGGCTCAGGGCACAGGAGCAGCAACTATTGCGTGAAAAGGGAGCTGATAGCTCCAAGAAAAGGCTGTCCAAGGATGAGGAACTGCTTGACAGATCCCATGGTGCTGAGGAGGGGAAACATGAGAAGATGAAGACACGCTTGTTCAAAGGAGTGATGGAGACAGAAGGACATATGAAAGTCCTCCCGGACGCCGAGAGCACCTCGAACATGACCACGCCCGTCGCGCAACCGTTGCCTGATTCGCCGCCGCCTGGCTCCCATCGCAGCCCCAGTTCTCGGCATGTTTCCCTTCAGAATGACCTTGTTGACTTGCAGCCGCTCCCGCCGTCTGCCATGAGTTCAAACTACGGCACAGTGAGCTCTAACGACCTTGCAATATCTGATCCGGATTCACAGCCGATGGCACGGTTCCAGCACCATCAGATCCAGTCCAGTGAAGATATGCAGGAGATGTCTGGCAGTCCGACATCTGACCTTCAGCATGAGACGGTGCTTCAAGAGACAGAAGGCGACCAGCGGTCCGCACCCCGTGCAATTGCCGGCAGAGCCGACTGGCGGCTGCAACAAACTTCCCAAGACGATGGGAAAGGGGCTTCTGTTGAGGACTATGACCAGAAAATGGAACACAAGAGGGCCGCCATCCGTGACTACAGGCAGTTCCCCAAGAAGCCGCTGTCATTTGATCCGCCAGCGGGTGAGCTGACCAAACTCCCGCAGACTGGTCATTTTTCTCGCCATGATTCCGCAGAAAGTTTCCCCATGTTTTCCGCATCTACCGATAGCTCTCATCGCGCAAAGTCAATGGGTGCCTCATTCTCCCCCCGGATGAGGCCGCAAGAGACCCCTCAGATGGATAGTGAAGACTGGGACACGGAGGTTGAAAACGTCCGGGAAAAGACAGACGAGGCTGCAGTTGAGCCGTCCTTGATTTCTCCCCTCAGACATGACACGGATGACCAACTAAGAGACACGTCGTTTGACGAGTCCCTTTCTGATGCCAATAATATCCATCTAGAGCGTCCTTCCAGCCCTCCTCCGCTCCTAGTGGAGTACAGTCGGACAAGGGACCTCGATCAAGAGCATCCCTCTCAACCCAATGGCAATGCACCTGGCACAAATGAACCGGCGGATCTGGATTCTCGTGGAGACATCGACGATGGTCTTGAATGGGTCACCATCCCTCTAACCCCGGAACTGACTGGGACCAAGCCTTGGAGTGCCCAAGTCATCCTTAGAGAGGCCATCAGACACTATTACAGCGGCACCGCTGCTGACGTCCAGACCGCGGCTCATCTTCTCCATAAATTACACGTCCTCTTCTATGCGTGTGAGAAGATTCTTCCGCACGAGGAATGCGAACTGGTCTTCAAAACCTACAATGAACTCCTCCTTCGACTGTCTATGTATGTCGAGGCGGCTGAGCTTCGACTTCTCTGCGTCCCGGCTTATCCAGCTGTCTACGAATACGCCCAGGCTGACACCTATATCAACGTGTTCTGCTACACCTGCAAACGACCCTATGAGAATCCAAAGCGAGACAACACTCGCTGCTACCGTTGCCAAACCCCGCAAGAACCTTGTTCTATCTGTATGAGTCTAGATCCGCCGCCGGAATGGACTACGGGCCCGTCTACCTCATTCACGTTCTCTGCCTCCGATGATCAGGGGTCAGATCTCGGGTCAGCTTCTCATTTGTCGAGCTCTTCGTCTGCTAGCACGGAACCGATACCGGCTTCCGAGATGGAGCGCCTCGATCAAGCGTCTCACGACTACACTGTACCCCGTCGCTTTGGTTCTGCCCTATGGTCATGGTGCCAGGGCTGCGGACATGGCGGCCACTTAGCTTGTATCACCACGTGGCTGAACGACATCGCCATCAGCGAAGGCGGCTGCGCCACACCAGGCTGCATGCATGACTGCGGCCCCGGTCCACGTCGTGAGCAGAACCGCGCCCTAGCCCTGGAGGAGTCCAAACGTCGCGACGCAGCCGGCCGCAAGGCGAGCCTAGGGTTTGTTAAACGGGACTCTTGGGCCGCCGGCGAAAGTAAGGCCGTCGAGAAGGCTAGAGGCATGCTAGGCGTCGCCGCTCCCGCTGGGGCACCGCGTGCTCCTGCAGGTGGTGCTACTACCGGGCCGGGCCCGACCCCATCTGGTATGATGTCACCAAAGAAGGTGAGGCTTGTCACACCCAGCGAGCAGAGCAAGCGGAAAGGCGGCGGTGGAGAAGGCAGCAGAGACAGGCAGACGGCATCCGACCCTTGACTATTGGGCATACATTCTTCCTGATCGGAAAGCCTTCTCAGAAGGCTGAAGTCCTATCTTCTTTGTATCCCTTTTTTTTTTGTTCTTTGGCTCCCTATTTTTGTACAGAGATGTTCAGCATTTTTACCTTGCATACTCATGTACTGTACTCTATACTGAAGGCCCATGAGAAGCAGCCGAAGGAAGGGCAGTGCACCTAATTGCATGTTCTTTGTGGAATGTGGACGTTTCCTTTTTTTAGTTGTGATTGTGCACATGAGAGATATACTTTACATAGTATTTATTCAGACAATGATGATAATGAATGGAACTCTCACGAACGAGATTATGTCCGCTTGGATACTGTGTTGACACGTACTCTGTATAACCAAATAAGTACTGTACTGTACTAAACCTGTTCTAGATGGATTTGGTACCAATTACAAAAATGCATTCATTCGTTGTATGTATATCTTTCCCCAACACCTAGTTAGCAGGGCTTTAGGGCTTTAGTTAGAACTTCCGTTTCTTCTTCGTAGGCGCCTGTCTCTTCGCCTCAAGCTGCCTCTTCAGCTCCTGCCGCTTCCTGTCCGCCTTCTCCTGCGCCGTTTCCTCCCGCTTCGGCTCCGGCTCCGGCTCGATCGGTTGTTGCGCCTGCGCCTTCCGCGGTGGCGACGGAGAAGCTTTAGACTTCTTCTTCGCTGCCGGTGATACCGGGTCGAGGTCGTCGTCTTCGGCTTCAGAGGCGGTGGATTCTGCGGCGGGTGCGGCCGTCGGAGGAGGCGCACGAGACGGAAGAAGGTCCTGCTTATCCTTGGATGGCTTTGGGACGCCGCCAATGACGCCGAGTTTCCCCCCCGGGCGTTTGGGTTTGGGCTTCTGAGGAGATGGAGATGGGGTGGTGGTAGTAGTCGTAGGGATTTTTTCTGCTTTGTCGGGAGATATGGGAAGAGGTGCTGGTGACGGTTCCTTGGCTTTCTTCTTCCCGCCGCCTATTACGCCGAGTAGGCCCCGTTTCTTGGCTGGTGGTTCTTCTGCAGTAGTCTGTTTGGGCTTTGGGATTTGGTCTGGGCTGGGTTGTCGTCGTGATGGTTCTGGTTCTTTTTCTTCTGCTGCTTCGGATTCAGTTTCCTGGTCCTTGGCTGGTGGTTCTGCGGTTTGCTTTGGCTTTGAGACTGAGACCGGACTTGGTCGTGGTGGTGGCGGTTCTGCTTCATCGGATTCCGTTTCCTGATCCGTGGGAACTGTGGGAGGAGGAGCTCGTTTCGGGGGTTCCGAGATGTCAGATGCGGTGGAAGATACACGCGACGGAGGACGATCCTCTCTTCTGGGTGCTGTCTTTCTGCCACCGATGGTTCCAAGACCTCCGGGCTTAGGTTTTGGTTTTGGCAGCTGGGGAGGTGGCGAGGGAGACGGCGTAGGAGTTTCCTCCCTCCTCCCTTTCTCGGGAGGGATGCTACCAGATCGTTCAAGTTGCTGGCGTCGTCTTGCTTCCCTTATCCTTGGGGGAGTTTCCTGACGCTGGAATTCATCCTCCTCGCTTTCTTTATCCTCAGTAACATCGTCCTTTCTGGTTTCAGTGGAGGATGGTTTCATGATTCTAGTTGCTATTGCCTTTTTCTCTCTTCCTAGCTCGGGGCCAAGACCCCTGATACTAAGGCTTTCCCACCACTTCTCCGGGGCAGGCCCAAGACTCCGCAGATCCAATGCGGCATTCGACAGTTCTCCCACGAGATTGGGTACCAGACCCGATTCAGCATTATCTCCGCCGAACTCATTGAGCCACGCTTGTTCATCGAATGGTGCAAGACCTTTGATGTACTTCGCGGCCTGAGATAGCGTAATAATTCCTCCTTTCTTGGCGGTTCGCAGACCAGCTGCTCCAGGGAACACCGAACTTAGGTCAATTCCTGAAGATTCGATCTTGTCAAACAATTTGCGAAGGACCCAGTCCTTCTCTTTCAGATGGTCCAACAGAGATCTTTGGCGCGCCTCGCGGTCCGCCTCTTCCTTGAGCAAAGGCAGAAGCAGCTCCGCTGTCAGACTATTCTGTGGCTCTCGCGACAGGTAAAAAGTCCATTGAAGAGGCGGCAGAGGAGAGGGAAGTTTTGTCGTCGTGGTCAACTCTAACGAATTGCTCCTTGTGCCACTAGTCAGAGTGATGCTGCTGCCTGGTGAGCCTCGCAGGGCATCTTCTATCTTTTCCAGGAGGACTTTGAATTGCTCGGCATCCTCGCTTGGATCGATGCTCGTGCTTTCGTCGGAAGCTCTGCCCAGAATCCCCCTGTGGTTCAAGCGCTCGGACCAAATGTAGGTTAGGTCCGTTAGATATATTTCGTAGCTGTTGAGCGTTGTGATGTATCTGAAAAGAAGCGCGGGCAGATTCTCCTGCGGTGGGAGAGGTAGCTTCCGCCAGTGCAGCGGCATAGCTACGAAATAAATGCCAAACTAAAGCCCAAGAAAATATGTCATGCTGAGAGAAAAGTCCCAGCGTAATAATTTATGTGGTGCCTACAGGATGTACAGCACTCCGTCCATCGTGCCAAGCAGTCGTCGGAGCTCGGAGGTCATGGAGCACGGACCACCAGGGGAAGGTTTGCCGCCCGCCCAACCTTCCTTCTTAGGCCGTGTTGTCATTGGGTCCGGACTCAACCCCGTCTTCTTTATCGGCCATCTCCAACTCGCGGATACTGCTCTCGTGCTCGAGGCTGTGAGATCATAGCACGTACGAGTATCCGGCAACACTCAATGTCGCACATCCCAGACAGAGCAGGGGCGAAGCGGAGCAGGTCTCGCTCTCCGCCACCCTGGCGTCATGGTCAGAAGTTCCCCCGCAGAGATGAAGGGAGAGACTCACACCGGCAGTCTCGCGGCTGGCAGAATGAAAGCGGCCGCTCCTCGAACCCCCCGCCCCGAGGTATGAAGGAGCAGGCGCGATTGAACCAGCTCCAGGAAGACGAGATGATGCGCGAATGGGTGGCACAGGAGGATACCTTCGTCCTTAAGCAAGCCAAAAAGAAGGCGGAGATACGGGTCAAAGAGGGACGCGCGAAGCCGATTGACTGGCTCGCGGTCACCCTGCGGGTTATCGATCCTACGAGGAATCCCTTGGATGACGAGATTCCGGATTCCGAGCTGGACCTGGTCGATCCAGAGGGCGTTTTTGAGGGATTGTCGCAGACGCAGCTGGCCGAGCTTGAGAAGGATATTGATACGTTCCTGAATCTGGAGACGAACGCCAAGAATAGGGATTTCTGGAAGGTTTGTTTTCCTTTTGAAACCCTTTCTTGTTTTCGCTCTGGTTCTTTATCTTTCACCGAGGCTAACTTGTATCCAGACGATGAAGATTGTCTGTCGAGACCGTCAAAAATCCTCCAGCTCTGCACCCGAGGGTCGTGCCCTCGGCTCCGTCGCTGCGGATATAAATAAGCTGCTCAGTCCAAAATCCTATGAAGAGCTCGAGGTCCTTGAAACCCAAGTCAAGCGGAAGCTGAATTCGAACGAACCCATCGATACCGATTACTGGGAAGAGCTCCTACGCAGTCTCACCGTCTGGAAAGCGCGGGCCAAGTTGAAGAAGGTGTACCAAGCCGTCATAGAAGGACGTGTCCAGGCACTACGTGCGCAGCAGCGAGAGGAGGCTGAGTCTGTCCGAAATAAGCTGGCGCCAATCGCACCGGTTATCAGAGGGACCTTGGAGGATGCAGTGCAGTCGAATATGGTCGACGAAGAAGAGTTCGCCGATCTCGACCCAGAACCACTGTTGAATCTGCGTCCCGAAGACAAAAATTTTGAAATACTGGATGAGTCCGTGTTTCTCGACCGAGTGGTAATTTATTACCCTTCTCATTTACGTGGTATCTTAGCTAACAAAGCTCGCAGGCCCATGAGCGCCAAAAGATATTGAAAATGGGATTTGTACCCTTGCGACAGCGACACGTGGATAAGGCCCCAAGCGCTGTTACTACTCAGACAACCGAGGCGCCCGTTCCGACTGCGAACACTCGGTTTTCTTCGATTCAGAACGAAGACTTTTCGCAGGCAACGAAAGCCCTCTATGAGAGAGAAGTTGCAAGGGGCGTTAGCGAAAACGAGGAGATATTTACTGGCGAAGAAGCTGTAACCACGATATCTCGTCCTCTGTGGGCCAATAAGTATCGTCCTCGTAAGCCCAGGTATTTCAACCGCGTTCAGATGGGATACGAATGGAACAAGTACAACCAGACCCACTACGATCATGACAATCCTCCACCGAAGGTTGTCCAGGGTTACAAATTCAACATATTCTACCCTGATCTTATCGATAAGACTAAGGCTCCGACCTATCGCATTGAGCGAGAACACGGCAGAAAACGCGGTCAATCCTTTGTACCGGCGGGCGAAGAGGACACGTGCCTTATTCGCTTCATGGCTGGGCCGCCGTACGAAGATATTGCGTTTCGAATTGTTGATAAGGAATGGGATTATAGTGCAAAAAGAGACCGAGGCTTTAAGAGTACCTTCGAAAAGGTACGTCTTGCGAAACTCGTTTTCTTGTCGAAGGATTATCTTGCTCTAGTGACAATTACTGACACTATATCTCAACAGGGAATCTTGCAGCTTCATTTCCAGTTCAAGAAGGTAAGTGTCGCTTTCCCCCCTTTCTCTGGAGCGGCGTTTGTTCTAACATTTCACCCCAGATTTATTACCGGAAATGAAAGGCCTTTTACCAATCGTACGTTGCTCATGTGCGCATAAGCTATTTGTCCACAACAAGGTTATTGTTGGGTCAGTTGGACAAGCGGGTCCTTGGACATATTTTGGCCGGGTCACGTCCTCGCCTGGCGGATCACTTGATAACATGGTTGGGCTGAAAAGTCGAACCAGAAAAGGGACGCCGGAAGCCAACCTTAAAATTGTGTCTCTCCAGGTACGGCATGCAAGATATGCAGCATCTGTTGGGTTGATAATCTCTTCGACCGCTTGATGATAGCTGCCTAGCTGCTCTTGTTCGAACCTTTGTCTACCCACCGGTTGGAGTGTTTGGAGCTCTGCCCCCGTTTTGCCAATGACCAATTCCGGAAATGTCATGCTCACTGTGTGTACGCTGCATGTCGAGCTCGGGATTTAGCTGTCTCAGCGAAATTTCCGAAAGCCTGTGAGGAGGCGCCCTGGTATGCGACACTAGTAGTGCAACTTGTTAGCTGTGCTGTCTAGCTGGACGAAGTTGGCATCAGGCAAGGCGGGTGGAGTTGGATCTGAGATCTTCCAGAACTCTTCTGAGGGTCTGCTGCCAATCCCCGATTGATAGCGTCCAGGGCTTTCCGAAAGTAGCCAATGCTAATTCAAGTTCTGCAACTATCCGTTTCCCCCCTCGGTCAGGTGTGAGCCTAGATCCTAGACAACCTGACACTTCTTGTCACTGACTACATCACGCCAGTCTTCTGTAGCACCAGATCTAGCCCCTTGGACAGCCTGCCTGATCATTGGCCACACCTGTACACTGTATTGCGGTTCCACAGGGCTTTCCACCCTAAGGCGAAGCGCAACCACAATGTCGGAAGCTCTGTTAGTCGTATTTATCGCCAGCCTCCCTTTGTTTGCTTTAGCTAAACTGCATGTAGTAGCTGTTTGTTTGCAGCAGAAAGCATGTGCCTAATGAGCTGGCGCCTTGCGTTACGGACTCCAACTATGGCTTGGGCTGGTTTAACAGCCTTCCCCGACTGTCACTTCTCCTCCATATCTTCGTCTCACAAGTACTCTCCTAGGAACTCCCATTGACCTGCCTTGTTCTTGCAATAATCGTTCCTCTACAGACAGTTGGTCCTACTGATACCTAGATATTGGAGTTTTTACCTGTGGAGGACAAGATCTTCCGCAATGAGCGCATCAACAAAAATGAACGACGGAGGAGACCATCACCTTTCTTCTCACGATTTCCAACCGCACCAGATTCCTCACAGTGGACTTCTGGAGGGTCCCTTCATACAGTCGACAGAAGCACCTTTATTACCCACAGAGGTCGCTGTTGCTGCGAATTCTGCTCGGAATTACGATCTCTATTCGGCAGTTGACACCTGGATGACCTCTGGCTCCTCACAGTTGCCTGAACTGATGCCAGTACAAGTGGTCAATAATGCAAATCCGTGGGGATCAGGGATACCGGAGGAATGTATATTCAATCCATCTCAGGTATCGAAAGCTCTAGGCACGGAAGGAGGCAATTATTCCTTTTCTATCAGTGGTGACAACTGCATGGATTCTCCGTCTTCGACCGACTCCTTTCCTAATCTAAGTCGACCGACGTCTTATCTTGCAAACCCTGGCGAACGCGAGATGTTCCCTGAGTCGACATGCGGAGCGGAAGTTTATGCCACCCCTACTCCCTTCTTGGAAGACGGAAGTTATTGCATTTCCTTGCCTCCTGGGTCACATCAACAGCAATCAGGGTGTCCCGCTTCGGGTCCGGATGGTACGAGCAATGGACCGCCCTCGCCGATGCTTTCCATTTCATCCCATCAGTCGTTGGAGCCACGCAATTCCGCCAATCCAGTTACTGCGAAACGGAAGCCCGCGCCTGAAGGGGACGATGTGGAAGCGGGCAATGGAGATACGGACGAAGATGCGAATGGCGATCCGCCGTATTCCCTTCTCATCTACCAAGCTCTTACCTCTGCGCCTGGGATGAAGTTGCCTCTTCAGGGCATCTACAGTTGGTTCGAAAAGAATACTACAAAGGGGAAGGATCAAAATTCGAAAGGCTGGCAAAACAGTATCAGGCATAATCTGTCTATGAATGCGGTAATTTTTGCCCCAACATGTATCTACGTAGGGAAGACATGTCGCTGACCTGGTCTCTCAGGGGTTTGAAGCCGTCAAGGAGGAATCACCAACCGGCAAAAAGGCTGTCAACTTCTGGAGACTGACCGAGGAAGCCATAAAGAACGGGGTACAATCGACCACTCGCTATAGGAAGCAAGGCAACCACAAGAAATCCGTCAAATCGGAGCACCCGGCGCCTCAGCGTCAACGATCTGGGGCTAAGGGCGGGAGAGCTGCAAAAATAGCGGCGAGATTTCGGCGCGCGAACCAAGATGAACAAAGGAACGAACGGTACCATCAACGAAATGGGCTACCCCGGCGGCAGTGCAAGGATGGATCTCCTCCATCTCAAAATTCAGCCGCTAACGTTCCTGTGCCGATCCCTATAGCGTCCGCGACCGGTCCATCGGCTGAATCTTTCGACCTGGGAAGTGTGATTGGCTGCACTGAAACTCCGTTAGGGTCACCAATATTCTACCAGGACGCCGAGTCCGAGCCAGATCGCCTCGCGCTTGAGTTTGGATTTTCAGATGCTCGCGAACCTTGCTCCCTCCCCGATGCCTTGTTCTAACTCCTATTCGCGAATCGGTCTTCTCATGCTGTTCTGTTGGATGAATATCTCCTGGGATAGCTGTTCTGCCACTATCTGCTCTGTACTTCTTTTCGGTCTGAGATTATGCGCTTTGAATTGCTTTTTTTCGCATATTAGATGGAAACATGTAACGTATTTCGGCGCAATTACTCATGCTTTCTGGGCAGGTCATGGAGGACGAGCGTTGCATTGATCGGTGTCATCTCACTGTCTATGTTCTCAATCTGTTTACAGGGACTACTTCATGGGCGACAGCACTCGCGTCTGTTCGGGCTTTGGCTTTTGAGACTCACATGAAACCATGATACAGTGTCTTTCTCACGATGATTACGATTTATGTACGATAGTGATACCTGGCCATCATAGCTTCTTTAGGGTGATCTGAATGTATAACATTTGGTTCAAAGCTCGTTTGCAAGTATAGTTGAGGGACTGGTGTAACAGCATTTGGGGCCAGAACGGCTACGTCGTCCATCACGCGGGGTATGGGCCATCTTGTCCATCTCCAGGGGACGATAACCCCTCAGTGTCCGGGCTCTGTCGGCCTTTAGCTTGGCACTAATACACCTAGGGATGTGAGGTTCGGCCTCTCCGATCTCATCCCCCTCCCCTTGATGCAGTTGGTTGTCAACGCAACACCCCTTTCCCTGGCGTTCCTTTAGCCGTCTCGCACCGCCCTTTAGCGACGTCCTAACAGTCAGGGTCTGATGTCTCCCCCTTTAACCATCAAGGTGTAGCCAGGCTGCCAGTAACTCCCCTAATTCAAGGATGACCCGATTCAGCACACAAACCTCAGTCGTTGTCGGACCTGGTACAGACAGTACTGGGCACCAATAATAGTCATGGCAGGCTGCAGAGTGGACCTGGTGGAAGGGAACACTGGCAGCGGTGCAGAACATGCACGGTGTCATTACTCAGCCATCGCCTCGTGCCTGTCCGACCTGACCGTCAATGACGACGACAGGAGACCAGTAGTAACGGCAGTTGTTGGGCCCCCAAAGCCGCCCTGCTGTCCAGCCATGCACCGTGACCTGACCATGCAGCCACCGGCCCTTGTGTCCTTTGCGCATTGCATCGCATGTCGCGCGTGGAGCTCCTGCGGGGTCCAAGAGTCAAGAGGCGATCATTATTGTTAAGCGTGAGACTTGCAGGCGATGGTAATAGGCCGTGGAAAGGCATCCGCGGGCCGTGCCGCTCTGGAAATCTACGCCCCAGACCCGTCGAGCCTCTCAAACACAGACTTTTGTGCATGCAGTCCGTTCAGCGTAAGTGGGTATCTTTTTCCTTATTCATGGTACCTACTACTCTACCTAACTAGTACTAATCTTGCCAGGCAGCACCTTGGCACCACTGACGCCCAAATTGACTTGTCTCGCGGTTGGAAACCGGCCTGCCGCCATCCTCAGCTGAGACAATGTGATATCATTGTCGATGGATGTTTTTTGAAGCCGCTGCCCTCTTCGTATCAGGGAGGTCTTCCCTCTGCCCTGGGCTTCTCAGAACTGTATTTCATCTACTCGGATAAAAAAGCAGGTAGGTACTAGTATTTGGACATGTCAAAATCATTAATTGACCGGTAACAGTCCTCTCAGAGCATCCTTGGTCACAGGGAGTTTCACTTTCAACTGACAGCGAGTACCGTGAGTGTCCCGTCTTCACGTATCTCCCAGCTGGGTGCGGAATCAAAGCCGTGGTCTTCTGCTCCTCCTGATGCAAGACCAGTGCCTTGGAACAATGGACCAAACGGTACTTCGCTATCCACATGAAGCTAGAGGACTCCTATGGTCTTGACTTTCGATATCGCAGTACATCCAATCTCGCTTCGATGCATGTCGTGAAGGATGTGTCCACTCATGATCAGGACATTTCAGCCGCCCCTCCTGGCCCTATTTCAAAATACTAGCGAGGAACCTGACAAGTGCGTCCTTACCTAGAGACTAGATCTTGCGGGGTATCTCGAACATGTGGCCCGGGCCGGCCCTTGTCATGTCCGTCATGATTCATGTGCCGAAAGTACCGAGGCAGATAAGAGACCCTACGGAAGGGGGCATTCAAGGAAGATTTCAGGCATTAGCTCACCGCCCCTTGAGGGATTATGTTCGGATGCCTACAGTCAAGATGCGACATCCCCGGCATATTCAGGTCAAAAGCTTCTGCTGCATCCTACTGGGCATGTACATACCGTACCGGCCCAGCTGCAATGTCTCCTTAGCCACACCTCACTCCAGGTTTACTGGAACAAGTAACCCACTCTGCGCTGGTCCCGTTCGGCGAGCCCCTCATGCATCAAAATGCCACCTCTTGACGGCTTGCGTCGTGCATTGACTGGTACTATTGCGCCAGGTAAATGGCATCAAAGCACTAGCGTCCGCCCGTGCATCTGAATAGGTTATTATTACATATTTTCAGAGCATCAGAATCTGTCTGGGAAATTCCTTGGGTATCCCTGACGTATGTGCCCCGTGTTCCTATTGTGTTGTCTGGAGAGCTGAGCGCACGGGTGAGGCTTGGAATAAGTACGGGCATTGGGGAGGTACTAACTAACAGCTATTCGACGAGCGGCTGCCGAGATGGTGCTATATCTGCAGGGATATTCACAACATTTGAACCAGGGGACGAATCAAATCGAGCGGACTGTTCTCCTTTCTGCGTTTAGCAAGGGTGCTTATCTAGGTACTCGATATAGTGTCTCCGAAGTTATCACCCCATGTGCGTTCGGAATTCGCGTTCCAGGATTAACGAAGTTGACCAGAGCCTTGGGAGCCGGGGAGGGTGGACGGAGGAGGGGGAAGGGGAGAGGGGAATGGAGCTGCTTCAAATTCTTGATTTCCGTTGTTCTTGCGATACCAATATTCAGCAGAACCGACCCAATTCATCAGGTTTATGTGTCTGCCACAATGTATTATCTTATTTTTTCCCTTTCACTTGGGAACTGCCCTATGCTTGTACCCGTCGACCTCTGCAGCTCACGTCGATCAGAGGGAATGTTGCCACCAGCCACCGGGTTGTTGCCACCCGCTACCAGAAGCTTGTCATGAAGATCTGATTGTATGGATCGCTCTATCGATTTGGTAAGATAGCAGGACCTGACGCATCTTCAGGCTCTGATATGACAGGTATACAGTGCTGAAAGAGAACTTAAAAACTCTATTTTCCCCTTTCACATTCGGTAAATGCGCAATTGAAAATTCGCCTAAAAATCATATGTACTGTACATTAGTATGTATTATTTATCTCATGGGACCTCCAGTCACATCCCATCTTCCTTTTTAGTGGGTAACGTACCTGCCTATGTGGTTTAGTCACCGCGCTTACGGCGCTGTTGAGGTTTCCACGCAGTACCCTCTTCAGGTCACCTGAAATACTGTAATAAGTACGGAGTAGATTTCGCGTACAGTAATTCTGCCGATTTTCGCGGCTTTCGCTACCTGCAACCTTTTTTTCCAGAGGCGTTTTCATTAGGGTGTGGGTATTCAGGGAGATCCGGCTCAGCTTTTCTTTGTTTTTGATATGCGTGCACCGTGCATACGTTCCTTGATTGATCTCTCTTTTCTCCGCGCAGTTGCGGACCCCGCTCCAGCAAGATCTACTGTGGTCCCCCCCTGAAAAATTCATACTATGGACCCATTGGGTGGGGGTTGAGATTTCAACGCCGCCCTAAACCTCACTGCCAGAATTCTCGCCTAATAAGCCTTAATAGGTCTGAGTCCCAAGCAGCTTAGTAGGAGATATTTAAGACGGCATCAAAATCCGACCCGTGTCAGACCCACTGGACGCCCACTATACAGAGTATGAATTTTTTCAGGGAGGGACCATAGTAGTTGTGCTATTTAGGCAATCCATTGGCTGAGGGCGGTCGAGGGTCCTAAGTGCCAAGATCCCAAGGTAAGGTCCCGGAATTCTATGGTCGCAGATCGTCACATTCAACGGAAGAATCTTCAATAATAATGATATGTTGTTGCTCGCTTAGAATGTACAGTATGTACGGAGTATGTGCATGCATACATGTAGACTGGTATGTATGTGGCAATTTACGTGGACCGCCTTCGGACAAGGGCGGTGATGGGGACAAGGGAAGGAGAAGAGAAGCGCAGCGGGGGCTTGATATAACCGGCATTTTTTTTTCTTACGAGTGTTGCTCGAAGTCCATTGGAAGTTGTGGTTTACATGAGATGCTACTACCGCTTACCTTGAAGTTAGAGTGCGTACCTACTTTAACTAACTTGTGACTAGCTGTCCCAAGGCACGGGTGGTGGCAGATACTTCCCCTAGTCTTACTCTACTACACTGTGGAGCTTATATCCGGGGAGTTGGCGTCGGGTTGGATTAAAGATTGTGTGCGTCAATTGTACCAGGGCTTAACGAATGCTCGATATTCCCCGGCCAATCAGCAGTCGATTTCATCGTAGTATGCGATCGACCGTAAATTGAATCGGAGAACACCGATACACGGCTTCAAGTAAGTCGTGGAGTCCAGTTCGCACCCCAGCAGGAGTCCTACCAAGATGGCATCGGAGAGGCATTGAACCAGAATAATCAGGACCAGGACAACGACGAGGGAAAAAATGTCAGATAGGGAATAGGGAGAAAAGGAATAAAATGACATTCATCGACATGATTCATTTTGAGTTCGGCAGTGATTGCACACAATCGATCCCGTCGAAAGTGAAGACCTGGAAAGTTCACCCAGATTCGCCCGAGGTCAAAACCGCGCGCGAACCTGATCACAGATCTGCCGCAAAATGATCGTTTTTCATTTGCGTAGCCACGACCTTTTTTATTGGGTCCGTATGCTATCCATTCCTTTCCATCTTCAACATTTAGAGAAATCCGTCACTGGCCGATTCCCTCCATCGCCTGCTTCCCACGGAAGAACCAACACCAAACACCAATTCTTTCGTTTACCGCTTCTTCTGCTTCTTGGCAGCGGCCTTCTCCTTCTCCTGGGTCTCCTTGAGCACCTTCTTGACGATCTTCTGCTCCTCGATCAGGAAGGCACGGACGATGCGGTCCTTGACGCAGTTGCCGCAGCGCGAGCCACCGTAGGCACGGTTGACGGTCTTCTTGGGGCGGGAGACCTGGGCGTATTCACGGGGGCGGAGGGCAGGAATCTAATAAAAATCAACATTATCAGCCACCGAATTTTTTTCCAAACTTGTAATCCTCCAGATCCTGCACAAACGTGTCCCTCAAAATGACGTGCAGCACTCAATAACCACAAAAACTCCAGCCGTAACCTTCAATCGGGCAAGAACATAGGAAACGTTATAACGAAAGGGCCAAACTCACACCCGGGAGCTTGATGCCACAGTCACCGCACTTGGGCGCAGTACCCTTCTTCTTGATGTGGAGGTACCGGAGGTTGCCGCCGGGGGTCTTGATAACGCGGACCTTGTTGGACCGCGTGTTGTACCTGATCGAGGAATCTCTATCAGCATCATGTCTGGAAATTCAGAGCAAATGGAGCGCCAAAACGATATCTCTGCCCGATCATCTCGAGAGGGGGATCAAACGTACGGGTTCCGTCTCCGCTACAGAATAGGATCTACGTTAGCATTGAAACCCTCGATTTCCGATGGAGCTTTATTGTAACTCACGTATTGCAGTCTGGTGTTCGCCATTGTGACTGTCCTCGAACCTCTGAAGCGGGTGACAAGGAATTCGGGGAATCGGCGGCGTTGTCGATTATCGTTGACCTCGTAGAATTCTCCAAGTGCGATGCGATTTTGTGTGGGTTTCGCGCAAAGCCCTGGAGAGCCGCGCTAGCGGATTTGGCGAGAGCGCGCTAGTACAAATATGGTATAGCGCGATTTGGGGCGCGAGCCGCCACCTGAGACTTGAAAGAGCTCAAGTTGCCATCGCGAAGAACACCAGGAAGAGGCATTCTTCCATCACGCGTCGTGAGAAGGGGATCGTCCGGGAGTTGAGTTTTCTTCTTCAGGGTTGCGGTTTCATCTCTCCGACGTACTCCAGCCTCCGTCTCTCTTTCCATCTTCAAAGCCGTCGCGAGATACCCATCTTGCAGCTTCGATGCAGAGATCGACGTGATCCCGACGCGACTTGAGATACTGCTCTACAGAGAGAGGATTGCACATCAACCATCGCCATCATGGCATCCTTGCCCCCTCCTCCACCTCCAGGCTGGGGTGCACCGCCCCCTTCGATACCTTTGGCTCCTCCACCGCCGGGTTATCAACCACCAGCAGATCCCAATGTCGCGAAGTTTGCTAAGAAGAAGACGGAATGGCTACGGACGCAACGAAACCGCTTCGGAGAGAAGAGGAAGGGTGGATTCGTGGAGACTCAGAAGGCGGACATGCCACCCGAGCATCTCCGGAAGATCGTGAAGGATATCGGCGACGTGTCGCAGAAGAAGTTCAGCAGTGAAAAGCGCAGCTATCTGGGTGCACTGAAGTTCATGCCCCATGCTGTCTTGAAGCTGCTGGAGAATATGCCCATGCCCTGGGAATCCACCAGAGAGGTTAAGGTGCTGTACCATGTCAACGGCTGCCTGACCTTGGTGAACGAGATCCCTAGGGTAATCGAGCCGGTCTTCCACGCCCAGTGGGCGACGATGTGGGTGTGCATGAGACGGGAGAAGAGCGATCGAAGACATTTCAAGCGGATGCGCTTTCCCCCGTTCGACGACGAAGAGCCTCCCCTCTCATGGTCAGAGAACATCGAAGATGTCGAGCCCCTGGAGCCTATCCAGATGGAACTCGACGAGAATGAAGACGCCCCTGTGTATGAATGGTTCTACGACCACCGACCACTCCTCGATACCCCTCACGTCAACGGTCCCAGTTACAAGAGATGGAACCTTACACTCCCGCAGATGGCGACGCTGTACCGTTTGAGCCATCAACTTCTGAGCGATGTGGTGGACAAAAACTACTTTCATCTGTTTGACCTTAACAGTTTTATAACGGCCAAGGCTCTCAACGTCGCCATCCCAGGTGGTCCTCGATTTGAGCCACTGTACAAGGACATCGACCCTAACGATGAGGACTTTAGCGAGTTCAACGCCATCGACCGCATCATTTTCCGCTCTCCGATTCGGACGGAATACCGAGTCGCATTCCCATACCTCTATAATTCTCTGCCGAGAAGCGTCAAGGTTTCTTGGTACTCTTACCCTCAGGTTGTCTATGTCCGATCAGAAGACCCGAATCTTCCAGCCTTCTACTTCGATCCTGTCATCAACCCTATCTCCTCTCGATCGGTTGCTCCGCAAAATATCACGGTCAGCCATGAGGATCAAATTTTCGGACCGGGGAATAATGAGGACGATAGCTTCGAACTTCCCGAGGAAGTCGAGCCGTTCCTGGCGGACGAAGATCTCTACACTCCAGAGACAGCTTCGGCAATTGCTCTCTGGTGGGCACCGTATCCTTTCGATCGACGATCAGGAAAGATGGTTCGCGCACAGGATGTGCCTCTAGTGAAGCAGTGGTATTTGGAACATTGCCCGTCGGGTCAGCCAGTCAAGGTCCGGGTCTCTTACCAGAAACTACTGAAGACTTATGTCCTCAATGAGCTGCACAAGAAGAGACCGAAGGCGCAGAATAAGCAGAACTTGCTGAGGACTCTCAAGGGTACCAAGTTCTTCCAGCAGACCACCATCGACTGGGTCGAGGCTGGTCTCCAAGTCTGCCGACAAGGTTTTAACATGCTTAATTTGTTGATCCACCGCAAGAACCTGACATACCTGCATCTCGACTACAACTTCAACCTCAAACCAGTGAAGACCCTGACGACCAAGGAGCGAAAGAAGTCTCGATTTGGGAATGCTTTCCACTTGATGAGAGAAATCTTACGTCTTACGAAGTTGATCGTTGATGCTCAAGTCCAGTATCGACTGGGGAACATTGATGCTTTCCAGCTTGCAGACGGGATCCTTTACGCTTTTAACCATGTCGGACAACTGACGGGTATGTATCGTTACAAGTACAAGTTGATGCATCAGATCCGTTCTTGCAAAGATCTGAAGCATCTCATTTACTACCGCTTCAACTCCGGTCCTGTTGGCAAAGGTCCGGGCTGTGGCTTCTGGGCCCCGGCCTGGCGAGTCTGGCTGTTCTTCATGCGTGGTATCATTCCTCTTCTGGAGCGATGGCTTGGAAATTTGCTTTCTCGCCAGTTCGAGGGTCGCCACAGCAAAGGTGTTGCCAAGACCGTCACGAAGCAGCGTGTTGAGTCTCACTTCGATCTGGAACTCCGAGCTTCCGTCATGGCGGATCTCATGGATATGATGCCGGAGGGAATTAAGCAAAACAAGGTCAATACCATCTTGCAACATCTTTCTGAAGCGTGGAGATGTTGGAAGAGTAATATCCCTTGGAAGGTGCCTGGTCTTCCGGCTCCCATCGAGAATATCATTCTTCGGTATGTCAAGGCCAAGGCGGATTGGTGGATCTCGGTTGCACATTACAATCGTGAGAGAATTCGTCGCGGTGCCACGGTTGACAAGACTGTTGCCAAGAAGAACCTTGGACGTTTGACTCGACTGTGGCTCAAGGCCGAGCAGGAAAGGCAACACAACTACTTGAAGGACGGTCCTTATGTCTCGTCCGAGGAAGCAGTTGCAATCTATACCACCACTGTGCATTGGCTCGAATCGCGCAAATTCTCACCAATTCCATTCCCTAGCGTGTCTTACAAGCATGACACGAAGATCTTGATCCTCGCACTGGAGCGCCTGCGCGAAGCCTACTCCGTGAAGGGTCGGCTGAACCAGAGCCAGCGAGAGGAACTTGCGCTGATCGAGCAAGCGTACGACTCTCCTGGAACCACCCTGGCCAGGATCAAGAGGTTCCTGCTCACCCAGAGGGCCTTCAAGGAAGTTGGAATCGACATGAATGATAACTACAGCCACATCAATCCAGTATACGACGTCGAGCCCATTGAGAAGATCACGGATGCGTATCTGGACCAGTATCTCTGGTATCAAGCCGAGCAGCGCCATCTTTTCCCCAATTGGATCAAGCCTTCCGACTCCGAAGTTCCTCCTCTATTGGTCTATAAGTGGGCTCAAGGAATTAATAACCTGTCCAATGTCTGGGAGACTGCTAATGGTGAGACCAATGTCCTGATTGAAACCCAGCTTTCAAAGGTCTACGAAAAGATTGATCTCACTCTGCTCAACCGGCTTCTCCGTCTTATTATGGACCACAATTTGGCCGACTACATCACTTCCAAGAACAACGTTCAGCTCAACTACAAGGACATGAACCATACCAACAGCTATGGGCTGATTCGTGGTCTCCAGTTCTCTGGATTCGTCTTCCAGTACTACGGGTTGGTTATCGACTTGTTGCTCCTTGGATTGCAACGAGCTAGTGAACTTGCTGGCCCACCCCAAAGCCCCAATGACTTCCTGCAGTTCAAGGACCGTGCTACCGAGACCAAGCACCCGATCCGTCTTTACTGTCGTTATATCGACAAAATCTGGATCTTCTTCAGGTTTACCGCAGATGAGTCCAGGGACTTGATACAGCGCTTCTTGACGGAGCAGCCTGATCCAAACTTCGAGAACGTGATTGGCTATAAGAACAAGAAGTGCTGGCCTCGAGACTGCAGAATGCGGTTGATGCGTCATGATGTCAACCTTGGCCGTGCCGTATTCTGGGACCTGAAGAACCGCTTGCCAAGGTCCATTACTACGATTGAGTGGGAGGATACCTTTGCCAGCGTCTACAGCAAGGACAACCCTAACCTCCTGTTTTCGATGTGCGGGTTTGAAGTCCGTATTCTCCCGAAGATTAGAAACCAGAACGATGAATTCTCGGTCAAGGATAGCGTCTGGTCTCTGGTCGACAACACGACTAAGGAACGGACCGCATATGCCTTCCTCCAGGTCACAGAGGAGGACATCCAGAAGTTCAACAACCGCATCCGACAGATTCTCATGTCATCTGGGTCGACGACTTTCACCAAGATAGCGAATAAGTGGAATACGGCCTTGATCGCTCTGTTCACGTACTACCGTGAGGCTGCTGTGTCAACCGTCAATCTCCTGGACACCATCGTCAAGTGCGAGACGAAGATACAGACCCGTGTTAAGATCGGTCTGAACTCTAAGATGCCGTCGCGATTCCCTCCTGCTGTCTTCTATACGCCGAAGGAACTTGGAGGACTCGGTATGATTTCGGGTTCTCATATTCTGATTCCAGCTAGCGATAAGCGGTGGTCCAAGCAGACGGATACCGGCGTCACCCATTATCGCGCTGGTATGTCGCATGACGAGGAAACTCTCATCCCTAACATCTTCCGCTATATCATTCCTTGGGAACAGGAATTCATAGACTCGCAACGTGTTTGGATGGAGTATTCCCAGAAGCGACAGGAAGCCCAACAGCAGAATAGGCGTTTGACCCTGGAGGACCTGGAGGACAGCTGGGATCGTGGTCTTCCACGTATTAACACGCTCTTCCAGAAAGACCGCAGCACTCTCAGCTTCGATAAAGGCTTCCGCGTACGGGCCGAGTTCAAACAGTATCAACTGATGAAGAGCAACCCGTTCTGGTGGACCAATCAGAGGCACGATGGCAAACTATGGAACTTGAACGCTTATCGTACGGACGTCATCCAGGCGCTCGGTGGTGTTGAGACGATCCTGGAGCATACGCTTTTCAAAGCGACCGCGTTCCCTTCGTGGGAAGGATTGTTCTGGGAAAGAGCGTCTGGTTTCGAAGAATCAATGAAATACAAGAAACTGACGAATGCCCAGAGATCTGGTCTCAACCAGATCCCCAACCGTCGGTTCACTCTCTGGTGGTCTCCTACGATCAACCGTGCCAATGTCTACGTCGGTTTCCAGGTGCAGCTCGATCTCACTGGTATCTTCCTGCACGGAAAGATTCCCACATTGAAGATCTCCTTGATTCAGATCTTCCGTGCCCACTTGTGGCAGAAGATCCATGAGTCGGTCGTTATGGATCTCTGCCAAGTATTCGACCAGGAGTTGGAGCAACTGGGTATTGAAACTGTACAAAAGGAGACTATTCATCCGCGAAAGTCTTACAAGATGAATAGTTCTTGTGCCGACATCCTTCTGTTTGCCACGAACAAATGGAACGTCACGAGACCGTCCCTTTTGTTCGACACGAAGGATGTGATCGAGCCGACCACCACGAACAAATTTTGGCTTGACGTGCAGCTGAGGTACGGTGACTACGATTCTCACGATATTGAGAGATACGTCCGTGCCAAGTACCTCGACTACACCACGGATAGTATGAGTATCTATCCGTCTGCTACCGGTCTGATGATTGGTATCGACCTTGCGTACAACCTCTACTCTGCCTATGGCCAGTACTTCCCTGGTCTGAAGGCTCTGATCCAGCAAGCTATGGCGAAGATTATGAAGGCGAATCCAGCACTTTATGTGCTGAGAGAACGCATTCGGAAGGGTCTTCAGCTTTATGCTTCTGAAAGCAACCAGGAGTTCCTGAACTCCCAGAACTACTCAGAGCTTTTCAGTCCCCAGATTCAACTCTTCATTGATGATACCAATGTGTACCGTGTGACAATTCACAAGACCTTCGAAGGAAACCTGACAACAAAGCCTATCAACGGCGCCATCTTCATCTTCAATCCTCGGACCGGTCAGCTCTTCCTGAAGATTATCCACACAAGCGTCTGGGCTGGACAGAAGCGTCTCGGTCAATTGGCCAAGTGGAAGACAGCGGAAGAAGTGGCGGCGCTTATTCGGTCTCTGCCCGTGGAAGAACAACCAAAGCAACTGATTGTTACTCGAAAAGGTCTTCTTGACCCGCTTGAAGTTCACCTGCTCGATTTCCCTAACATCTCTATTCGGGCATCTGAACTTCAACTTCCATTCCAGGCGGCGATGAAGGTCGAGAAGCTTGCAGACATGATTCTCCGTGCGACTGAGCCTCAGATGGTTCTTTTCAACCTCTACGATGACTGGCTCAAGTCGATCTCGCCGTACACTGCCTTCTCCAGGTTGATTCTCATCCTTCGCGCACTGCACGTGAACACCGACAAGACCAAGATGATCCTCAGGCCTGATAAGTCCGTTATTACCCAGGAGCATCACATTTGGCCAAGTCTCTCAGATGAGGATTGGATCAAGGTTGAAGTGCAGTTGCGTGATCTGATCCTGAACGACTATGGCAAGAAGAACAATGTGAATGTCCAGAGTTTGACGAGTAGCGAAGTCCGGGACATTATCCTGGGTATGGAGATCAGCGCTCCATCCTTGCAGCGACAGCAAGCCGCCGAGATTGATAAGCAGCAGCAAGAGCAGAAGCAGCTTACGGCCGTTACGACGAAGACACAGAACGTCCGTGGCGAAGAGATCATCGTTACGACCACTTCACAGTACGAGCAACAAACTTTTGCGTCGAAGACTGAGTGGCGTACGCGTGCCATTGCTACTTCTAATCTCCGAACTCGGGCGAACAATATCTACATCTCTTCTGATGATATTAAGGAGGATGGGCACTACACTTATATCATGCCCAAGAACATTCTCAAGCGATTCATCATGATTGCTGATCTCCGCGTCCAAGTGGCTGGGTACCTCTATGGCAATTCTCCACCAGACAATGATCAGGTCAAAGAAGTGCGCACGATCGTCATGGTCCCACAGGTTGGAAATACTCGTGATGTTCAACTGCCACAGCAGTTGCCGCAGCATGAATATCTCAAGACCATGGAGCCGCTTGGTATCATCCATACTGTCTCCGGCAATGAACCTCCGTACATGACGGCTATGGATGTTACCCAGCACGCTCGCCTCATGAACGCACACCCCTCGTGGGACAAGAAGACAGTAACAATGACTGTCTCGTTTACACCAGGATCTGTATCCCTGGCAGCATGGGCACTCACACCCCAAGGCTACAAATGGGGTGCGGAGAATAAGGACACCACCTCCGATCAACCTCAAGGTTTCTCGACGAGCTTCGGCGAGAAGTGTCAGCTGCTGCTCAGTGACAAGATCCGCGGCTACTTCTTGGTTCCCGAGGATAATGTCTGGAACTACAGCTTCATGGGAAGCTCGTTTGGAAGCGTGGAGAAGAGGCCGGTTTATGTTAAAATCGATACTCCTCTGCGTTTCTATGACGACCAGCATCGTCCTTTGCATTTCCAGAATTTCGCTGAGTTGGAAGATATCTGGGTCGATCGGTCAGACAATTTCCAGTGAAGGGTTTACTGGGAACGTTGGGAATATACCGATGAAATGGCCTATTGAAGGCGTTGTAATGTTTGTTGCTTATTTTGGATGTTGGCATCGGACATCGATGGATGAGAAGTATGTATTTTTCTGTTTTTCTTCATGTGGATGGTGGAAAGGGACGAATTTGTATTCCAGTTCTGTTCTACGAAGTTATTGTGTATTTTTAGAGTAATCTAAATATACGTCGTGTGTTATCATTGAACAATGCCTATATTCAAACTAACGGTGTGCCCAAGCTGGATGTCTGTCTTAAGCAGAATTCGGTCGAGGTTAGGACTAGAAACAGAATATTTCTTCTACATGTTCCGCTAAGAACTTACCGTACCGTTCGACTCCTACTCCGCATGGAGTCCATTGTTCTAGAGATGCCCCCACTCCTATCATCATATGCATGGTGGCTGTGTTTGGCGCAGTATACACCTCAATCGGAATTACCGGTTGTACTGCAGACAGTCTCCACATTGCAAAGTCATCACCTGATTCACACTGTACTGCACCAGGCGAATGAGCATCTGTGGAAGCAATGGTTGCACACTTTCACTGCCACACTTTTGCCAGTCATCCCTGCTTGATCTTTCTTTGGACTTCAAAGAAATGGTAGAAACAGTCCAACTGAGACTATCGGTTTGAGATTGACTGTCGGCCTGATTCAAACGTAAGGTTGTAGGTTGAAAGGTCGCGAATCGCGACACTTCTTCGCTGAATCTCAGTCTAGAATTGAAACGCCGAGTCGCACAAGCGTCGTTGTCGATGACGATGACTCGGAGTCATGAATCAGCAGCAGATTAACTGCGCCGCCTTGATACTTTGGTATAAGAGCATCCTGACAGTAGTTCAATGTGTGGTACAGTACAATGGTGGCGGAGGAGTCCCGCAGTACTCGTCATCGGCACTCGCAGGCCGCCAATGTCGAGCGACGGCTGAGAGGAAACTCTGCGCAATCGAACTTGGCAGTCTCCTTTTGTAGATAGACTACGTACAAAGCAATACCGTCCTTTTTTGGGAGGTAACACGGGCCGAATGTTTTGAATATTGTCGCCTTCTGCCGTTGGAACTATCATTGGGTTACAACAGTGTCCCTCAGAGCGTACCTAAAATGCGCCATTGACCTCGAACTTATTGGAACAAAGACATGTCTACTCTTAGCGGTTTGTTTGGAACCCCCGCACGGCGAATGGAGAAGAACGTGCTGGACCTACTTAGCCCCCCAAGTTTAACGTTTAACTTCGATATGCCCCGTATGCTCGCAGATTGACTATCATAACCTTAGCGGCTAGCTTGAGCCAGTCACGGTGCCCGCAGCATTTATCGATTCTAATAATGGCATGCTGGCGTATGCAGCCCCTGAAAGTCTGCGCTAACTTAATTCCCTCGCCGTGGGTGGCAAATGGCTCTTGAATTCTCCGAAGAGCTTGGACTCCAGGCGGACTTGTCCGTCGAAGGCTCTATACTTAGGTACCTGCCAAGCTTACTGGTACAGTTGAAGATCTATCGTGCATGCTTCCTTCCCGAGTACCGACTATATATTACACTGCAAGCAGTAGAAGAGTGTCATTCCATTGCAACTGAACGTCGCTTGTCTTTACGGTCAAAAACTATTTTTGGAGTCTCAACTGCGGTTACTGAGTTAAAACAAAAGGAAAAAAAAATCTCCCACGTCCCATTTCTGGACTGGTTACCTCCGTCGTGGGGAGGCCATCTTTGTCAGGTCCGGGCTAGGAACAAGGGCTGGCGGCATATCGCAGCAACGATCTGCCGGGAGGGCATCAGGGACCGCATCCAATCTTGGTGTGAACGCCGCTGGTGGCATGCAACCCCATATCAAATCTGTATTCCGTGCACTCCATCTATCGATTGTCGAGGGACTTAGATCCGTTGCCATATATGGTGTACTACGTATGTAGTGAGTACTAATTCCGGAGTCAATTCTATCTTCGGGAAATAGAGTCAATGCGGGATAAGCAACGCAGCTGTTCAGGGGAGTGCGCCAAGAGTCTCCGGCCCTGGATGCATGAATTATGACGGAGATTATCTGACAATCGTCTTGCGACCTATGCAGGCACTTGCGTACTCCGTACCTTTGCATGAATTTGCGAGAGGCCGCCGGAAATTTTGGCCAGAGCACAGACAATGCCAGAATCAATGCATCGTCAGTGGTCAGCTGCTTCTCCTTTGTCTTCTCAACTGGACTCAAGGAACTTCTGACACTCCGTATGGCAGCCTGGCTGTGTAGAATGTGCGGAGTTTTGCGCCTAGATCTAGATCCCCATTGATGGTCTGGACCTGGACCCGGTCCCGGTCCTCAACGGCCTTTACCAGCCACAGGAACATGAGACGGAGCAATCGATACGCGCCACTCGTCACACCGGGCGCAACGGCCGAAGCTGTAGATACAAAAAAGGCCGTGATAGAGCCATGAAGATCGGCCCGTGTGATCTGTTCCTGTTTCGATCCACCGACGTCGCGCGCCGTCCCCGCCGAGGCGTATCGTTACCGAAAATACGGCGCGCGGCCCCTGTACGTGATACGCACCGGCGACATCGGGAACCTCACCCCAGACATCGTCAGCTTCACCTTCGACCACGAGCCAACCAGGCTTTCCACTCCCTTTGCTTCTCCGTCTCACTACGGAGCGGTCGGACATTCTGGCGCTGGAATCGCAAGGGAACGCGATTCTGGACGTCTCCGGATGCTGACAGGAGCAGGCAAAGCTCCAGCGTGTTGCTACATCACTGACTTGCATTTGAGTTTGTATAGTGCGATCAACACTACAGCACGCGACCCCAGGGCTAGAACAGACTGCACAGCGATAATAGCCATTCTGGTCAGTGCTAAAAGGCTCGCGAACCGGACCTTATCCGCTCCTTTCCGGGACCCCGTGCAGTAAGACACGATCATGGATCCCAGTGGCTGGCCTCTTTTCAGCGTCTCGATAGAACGTCACTCATGTCGCATCCACGGCCCAGGGCCTAAACTAGGAAGCAAGGAAGGTCCGTGGGTACTAGGCAGGGAGAGGAGAGAGGAGGTAGATTGGGCACGCTGAACATTCAGGTGCGCAGCAACGGTGGAGCGCCGGTTCTCTGATGTCCTGCCCGCAGCTGTTAATATAGGCCAGGGTCATTGTCTTATGCTCGACTGGAGAGGCGTGACTGACAGTCTTGACCACTGTGGGCATCGACCAGCCAGTGCAGTCCCGCCAGACTCCCGATCCCCTCCACCAGGGACTCCAGACTAACGGCCGTTAGCCATCTGCCAGCGGCGATACGAGGAACCGCGCCGTGCCGTTGTCAATGCCAGCCCTGACAGGGTCCAGCAGGGCCATCTAGGGCCTTCGCCCCCGGGCTCGTCATGGCCCACCGATCCGCTGACCCGGATTCGCGTCAAATCGGTCATGTACGTACCTATTGTTGGTACTGTTCCTCGGGCGATCCGATGATGCTAGCTAGCTAGAGTCAGGGGAATAGCAGCAGTCAATGCGAGCCTTGTCTGCTTTAGCGTTCGACCTTTACTATTCTCTTTTGACCTGGAATCTGGCATGCTTTGACCCACACGGAGTTACCCAGAGCATACCAGGTTGTGACGTTCTTCCTTTGGCCTGTATCTATGGACAGTATTGTCCTTCGTTGTACTGCGCCCATTGAAACAGAACCCCGATTTGGGACTGTATATTGCGCATCAGTGCCCCTGAATGGGGAAATTTATCAGAGAGTTTGGAACTTGTTCCTTGCCTAGTTCCCTTCCAGCTTCTTCCAGAACCCTTCCTTTTTGCATCGGGTGGATCGAAGCCATCTAATTACTCCGTACGGGGGTTTTTCACGGTGCTCGGAGGAAAGACGCCCCAGCCTTGAACTGTCCCACTTGCCCGCTGCACGGAAGGGGACCGTACGAAGCCTATCTTGATGCTTCTCCATCCAGTCTATCCTCTTTGGACCGCATAAGATCCTCGCATAGGAGCTGGCCGATCCCTTTTCCATTTCCATTTTTAGCTAACCACGAACAGCAGTTTTCGGCTTCCAGAAGCCATTCAAGCCGTTGCGGGCCCTGGCGTCCGCAGTGATCCCAACTCCTCAATAATCTCTTTAGGATGGCATTAGCCACGCTTCCCTTTCATGCTTGAAGTTCCTGCGATGATGCTTCGGTCTTGCTCTCAGTATAATATGCACGACGACTGCCCATGTGTTGACCTTCGACCGACTTTCTCACCAGCCTCTCCGTTCCAGCCTCAAGACTTACTACCTAATCTGATATACGATACGTGTCGGTGTTAGTCGTTTCCCGAAGCGGGGGTAGTGTCGGGCTTGAGTTGCGGTATTATTGCATACGGTATTGTTCCGCCATTTCACCTTTTTTTCGATTCGAGCGCAGAACCCCAAGTCCAAACACACGCGACGCACTTCGCCCACATCGTTCGACAGGAGAAAGATCTCCTTGACTTCCGAGTCAGTTCTTCTGTTTTCCCTCCGGTATACGGTTTGGCGGCCTGCCGGAGCTTTTTAGCTCTAGCGGCGCCAATGTATGACTGCGACGCTGGCGGATCCATACCGAGATTATCAGATTGACTATTCCAGCCATGATCATTGTAAAACTGAAGAACAGCAAGGCCTACTTGTTTATCAGACAAGTCAACCGCAGGCACTTCACCATGGGCCACGGGCCGAAGTCCCTTTCACCTCCGGTGGTGTGCATCATCCAGCGTTTCAGCAGCATCACCAGCAACAGCAACCTGCAACCTCTGCCGCGCTGCCGCCCGAAGGAGCCCATCAGATCGTTCACGATATTCACCAACCAGTTCTGCTCACTCCACATCAGATGGTACCTCCGCAGCTCTCGTCGCACTATGTTTCTTCGCCCCTCCAGGTCCCCTTCTCCGCGCAGCGAGGCAAGAAGCGGCATCGAATGGACAATGACGGAGGTAGTAATGAAGACGACCACAGTATGGGTCTCCACCTTCCAATGCTACCTGCTGAGGGTCATACAGAAGATACGCACTCTCCCGAGTTGCTTTTGTCCGCTCATAGCGACTCCTCTTCGCATCCTCGGACGACTATCCACGCCTTCGCGCCTCCACTGCGGCCACTACACCTGCAACATCATCATCACCGACTTCCTGTGCAAGCTACTCTTCTTCCCTCTCCACGTCACGGTCCAGATATGACGTCGCAGTCCTTGCCGTCAGGTCCCCCGAGCATGGTCGGCCAAGCTGGAATGCCAGACCCAGCTCCCCGGCCCCGCGGACCGAAACTCAAGTTCACGCCGGAGGAGGATGCACTTCTGGTCGAACTGAAAGAGAAAAAGAATCTGACGTGGAAACAAATTGCCGACTTTTTCCCTGGCCGGACTAGCGGTACATTACAAGTACGTTACTGCACCAAATTAAAGGCAAAGGATACAGTCTGGACTGATGAAATGGTTGGATTTCCTTATCCCATCTTCATCACGTTGCGGAGAGATCTGTTGAACTAATGTTGTCACAGGTGCAACGACTGCGCAATGCCATTCAAGAATACGAAAACGACCGCTGGCGTATAATTGCGGCCAAGGTTGGCCATGGATTCACGCCTGCTGCCTGCCGAGAGAAAGCAGCAGAGTTATGAATGTGGTCCATGAGCGATACATGACTGAAGAGGAACGGTTTGGATTGCATTTTTTTTTTCCTATGACATTAGTGGATACGAGCGACTATATTGGGTAATACTTTCGTTCAGCGAAGCATTCTTGTGCAGTCATTCTTTTAAATTAGAGCTTTCATTTTTGTTTCACGACCCTGTATACTTTTTAATCTCTGTTATTTTTTTCTCTCTTTTTTAATTCCTTTGCTTTATCTGATTCTGATGGATCTGGTGGGGTCTCGGAGGGGGAAACGGGGCGATCTGGGAACAATCTGCTGAGGTGGCGCATGGTGAAGGATCAAGGATTATTAACCGGATATAGTGTTTTTCATTGCTACTGAACACAGGAAAATATATATAAGTTGGTGCATGCAGCAGAAGGCACTGGTGATTCTTTCCTCTCGGCGGTTCTAGGTTCAGGTACTTGGCGTCGGGAGTCATGGGTGGTCTGTTAAAACAACAACCGGCGATAATCACCATCTCTCACGATACCCTCCTTTTGCATGGATCGCAGCGGGATTTGATCTTCTTTCAATCTACAACAACTCTTTGGGGAGCTAGAAGATCCATTGTGCCCCCGTGAGCTTTGCAATTCGTCAATCGTCAGCTGTCAATCGTCAGCCGTCAATCGTTTCATGTTAGTTTCGGGCTGACTGGGCATTCATGCAACGGCCTAGCTCGTTTTGGGAATGAACGTAGAGAGAGAATATCCGGAGCGTAAAGCATATCGAGAGGACAGGTCCGTCCATAAGACAGTGAGCGAGGGGCCCGTTCGTCCTTAGCATGACCTGCTCCGCATGGAAAGAATCAGGCCAAACTGAATCGATTCGAAGCTAACATGGGCATCTCATCTCGTCACTTGCATGGAATCTTCGGGAGCCCAGGATACCAGGGGCGGCCAACAGATCCCAGATCGTCCATCCTTCTCAGAAACTGTTATTCATCTTTTCATCACTGGGATACCGTGCACAGCACACAACTTGAAGTGCCAGAGGACTCGCAGTATGTACGGACAGTATATACGGAGTACATCGTATGACCGTGGATATGCTGGCAACCGGAAATGAATCATGTGATCAACAGGGCACAGCCCTAGACGACGGCCCGATCGGGTAAGGCTGCGTGGCTGGTCGCCGCGGGCGGCCGTAGGAGCGGCACGGGCCAATCAGCGGGCGCCCAAACGCGGGCGGCTGACTAAGCGTGACCGCACGACTCGGAGGGCGACGATCCAGCGGTGCCAGCGCTCCATCGGGCCCGGCGGCTTCAAACTCGCCTCACCTCGCCTTTCCTGCTCTGCCGTCCAACTTCTCTCTCTCCATCCCAACCCTCCGCGTCACCACCTCCTGCGCACCAGAGAAAGGACAATGTTTGTCACACGCGCCGCCTCTACCCTCGCGAGGCGCACGCCCGTCCGGGCCCTCGCCAAGCGCTCGTTCTCCTCGTCGATCATCCGCTGTACGTGAACCCATTTGACCGAGCTGTCTCGCGCGGGGCTCAGCCCGTCCAACACCGTCACCCGGCTCAATTGAGTCCGCAAGTCTGAAGACGCCAGTCTGCATACATGTTGCAAAAGACGCTCTTTGATCCGTGAATTTGCTGACGCGGGGATGTCTGCTTTGCAGGCGAGAAGTCGAAATATGAGGTGCAGGGACCACCGGGCAAGATCATCCCCCTCGAAGGTTCGTGTCCTTCCCTTTATCCAGCGATTGCCAATTGCTCTCTACCGGCCCTCCTGATACCTGTCTCGCCGTCGTACAATTGCCATTGGCGCCGCAAGGCGGTCGAGCAGCGAACCCGATTTCTCCCGCTCACCCGTTTCGCACATTATGTATCTACCAGAGCTGATGGAAGCTAACGCGCTTGCTTTGCGTTACAGAGGTCAAGACCCCGGAGGACCTCCTCCCTCCGGGTGCTGAGCCCGGCACTATCCCTACCGACCTCAACCAGGCGACCGGTCTGGAGCGTCTCGAGCTCCTCGGAAAGATGCAGGGCATTGACGTCTTCGACATGAGACCCCTTGACTCCTCCAGGAAGGGTGCGTTGTCTCGCCTTTACTCTCTAGTCAAATCGTCCCTATTGCGAGACAAGAGCTCGTGATGGCATGGCCCTATGGGAATTTTGGGGAGGAATCACAAGGAGTGTCCAATCCTTGCATGCAAGGCGGAAGCGGCTGATAGAAGTGGGACTTCGATAGGAACCCTCGACAACCCCATCATCGTCAACTCCGTCGGTGACGAGCAGTACGCCGGTTGCACCGGCTACCCCGCCGATTCTCACAATGTCGTCTGGCTGACGGTGAGCTGATATCCTCTCCACTACATGTGACTCTTTGGAGCGCGTCGTGTCGCTGTTCGGAGTTTAAACATTGAAGATGAATGCTCATGGCGTCTGCTACGAAAAGGTCTCTCGTGATCGTCCCATCGAGCGCTGCGGCGAGTGCGGCAACGTCATCAAGCTGAACTACATCGGACCGGAGGACGACCACAGCCACCGTAAGTGCTCCCGCTCTTTGTTGCTTGCGGCTCCAGTCTCCCCCCCCCCCCCCCCCCCCCTTCATTTAAACTAAACTGCCTCTAACGGTTTTCTCCTTCTCAAACTACAGACGGCCACGGCCACCACGGCTACGAGGAGCCCAAGACATGGGTCGACTACGTCAGGCCAGAGTACTGGTACCGATAAACGACCAATATATATACCTCCGGACAATTCCGCAGGCCTCACACTCTTGCCTGGACACATAAAAGGACAGGGGACCGAGATAAGTGACGACAACGTACAAATGGGATGGATGGGAGTTTGCTTTCCTCGGGTCTCGTTTGACACTGCCGTCATCTATCTAACCGTGTCTCTCCCTCTCCTGTGTCTGGTATGTATGTAGAATAGTCAAAGATGAATGCAAGGTTGTAGTTGAAGTCCATACATAATTCAATTACAGACTTCCTGGGATTTTCCGAACTTCATAATTCCGTCCCCCATCTATATATATATATATCTATTAACATTAACATCTATATATATCTATAAACACAAGCACGTCGACGCCTTAACCAAACCAACCCAACTGGATTGGCCTAACCGCCCAGCTTTCATTACTATCTGTACTATACTGTACTGTATTAACTAACCTGACGTAAAGTCCTCTTGGAGACGACGGGAGACCCATGCTGTCAGCCACAATCTCTCTCTCTCTCTCTCTCAAGATTTTCTTGTATTGTGAGCGCGTAAGGGGAAAAAAAGGTGCGAGATGGGTGCATTTTTTCTCTTATTCGTGGGAGCACCGCGGTGTTGAATTGAATTGAACCGAAGTCGACGACTGAGGCATCGGTTGTAATGGGAATTACCAATCAACCTGGGCTTCTTATATATATATGACTTGAGGAGACAGAGACGAGTTGGATTCCATGGGTAGGAGTAGATAGTAGTTGTGCCTTATCCAATGGTTATTATTATTATATACATATACAAGAAGCGAAGAGGTTGTCCGAGGAATGCAACTCAAATTAGCCTCGTATATATCTATATATATTATACATATATGCACAATACATACACAAATATACAATGTGAGGGTGGGGGTGACTTGAGTAGAAGAAATATGACCTGGGGTTTGGTTAGAGGGAAATCCTGGGTATCCGGTTCTCTCTATCCCCCCTTTTAGTTTTATTCTGGAGATATTCGAGCACACTGTCCGACATCTTTTTTTTGGGACTCGTAGGACGACCGACACTCAGCCTATCTATCGTCCGAAATGACGAAGCTCGATGTATCGCAGAGGAGGGTATACTAGGGCGGCCCATGAGAAACCCACGTAGTTACCCATCTGAAAATAACAATAACATGTTAGTCTCGTAGTTAGAGAAACAAGCAGCTTTTTTTTTTCGGAACAGTGGTGAGAAATAATAAAAATAATAGCAAATACTCACATCCGCACCATACTCCCCCACCAGTCGCGCAAGCGGCCCCACGTACCAAACCTGTGCCATACACAGGATCGCACCAGCCCAGCCGACCAGGAAAGCAATCGTGGCGGCAATGCCGACTGGCAGTTTCTTTCGGTCACCCCAAGCCGCCCAGTTGTACCCGCTCTTCAGCCGGAAGATGTACCGTTCCTCCAACACGATGGCGAACCAGATGGCAACCCAGTAGCCCATGAGTGCGAGGAAATTTGTAAAGATTTCCGACAGGTGGCCTTGACCTGCCAGCGCACAGGCAGTGTAGATGACCACGCCGAATGTATTCCACACGACTCTTGGGACCCGTTCGGCATACCGTCCGAGGGTCTGGAAGTCAATTCCGGAAGAGTAAGTCGGCGCGATGGTGTTCGCAATGAGACCAAGGGCGACCACCACGGAACAGAACTTGCCAAATTTGTGTAGGGGACCGAAACCCTCGACGATGAGAGCGCCAGCTCCTTTGGACCAAGCGTTCGAGTATTCTGGATGGACAGCTATGCCAGTCGCCAGCCCGATTCCGACAAGAAACGACATGGTGAATGACACGCTAAGGCCGAGGACGGTGAGGATGAAAAGCGCCGGCTTGGAGGTATGAGGGGGATAGTAGACGAAAAAGTCCGCCGCGAGAGGGCTGTAGGTGATTGCTGCGCTTAGGCATATCGAAAAGAATGACAGCCTGGAAAGCAATCCTCTTAGAGACAGGAAGATGCAAGTGAAAAGGGTATTTGACTTACCTGTTCCCTGCAACTGTTCGGGGATCCCCTTGGGATGGCGTTGCGAGGTCATACTTGGTCGCTGAAACACCAAAAAGAATACACACCACAATCAGTTGAGGCAGGAATGCAAATCTTTTAAAACAGTGAGCTGATACTGTCCGCGCATCGTCCCCTGGACGGATAGATCCTATTACTTACCGCTCGTAGTAATGGAACAGCTGGATACCAAACGTAGCAACGACCCAACTGATGATGGCAATAATGACAATTCCTACGTGCTGTTTAGCAGGGAAGCACATTACCATTTTCGCATGGCGGCTATAATAAGCAACTTACCAACAGCTACCGACATGCTCCCGTTGGACGAGACAGCGGACAGCATTTGCCCTCCAACAACGCAGTCAATCAGACAATATCCGATCATTTGGATGAGGTTCAGTATCACAATAAGTTTGCTCGTCCACCAGCCCATGGCATAACGGCCGAACACCTGGCAAGAAGTTAGAGACCTCCGCTGTCGGACGAGATCCCGAACGTCTGCTCACCATTGTCCGATTGCCAGAAACAGGTCCCCACGTGGCCGACCATGCTGCAACCAGAGAACCAACAAAAGCTCCAAAAACGGCACAGAGTGAGGAATCGAGAAAGCTAAGTGCGTAGACTGCGGGACCAAGCATCCCTAACGTGATATTGTTGGCTGCCAGGTTGATGGATGACCATAGTAAGAACACTTGCAGGTACGAAACCCACGACAGTCGGATCCGCTCGTTCTCATCAACGCGTTGTATCCCGCGAGCCTCGAGGTTGTACTCGACCAGCTGCTGCTCGAATCTCTTCACGTATCTGCTGATGTGCTCAGCGACGGACGACCTGCCAATCGGCGGACTGGCACTCCTGGCATTGCGGTTGTCCGCGATTTCGTCAGGCTGGTCTGCTCTGAAGTGGCCCTTCTCGCAACACGCAGCGTCAGGCTGGCTTTCCGATGCCATGCTGCTTTGTTTCAGTTAGTGTCGCTACATCGGTAACTGATGGGTAGGGACAAGCAAGAAGGGTATTGAGAGGCCCAAGTGCCAGACAGGCCATGTCGGGCTGTCTGCAGATGGAACTCAAAACTTAGGAATGGGCCGCAGTAAGGGGGAAAAGAAGAAGAAAAAAGGAGGAGGAGGGGGGGGGGGGGGGGGGGGATGAAAGCATGCATGAGTCCTTTCGCTGGAATTATCCAGATCAAGTTCAACCGTATAATCTCAGAACGACAACGATGCTGACCACACAAACCCCAGAACTCCAGAGCCACAAAGCCACCTGGTGCGACAGCAATGGACTGTCACTTCAATTCCCACAAACGTGGACAGGGGCCAATGGTGGAGGAGCATAGGTCTTTCTGGGGATGTGCGGAGCACCGATTGTCGAACACCGGTCCTGCATGCAGGCACTTTACCTTGATACCTTGATCACAAGACAAATCCACGCTACTCGTCTTCATGTCTGCCCTCTGTATCTTTTTTTTGCAAGAGAAGAGGAAGGGAATAGGGGAGGGAGATACAGGAAGAGAGTTCTTGCTGGATATTGGTCGCTCTGGAGAAGGCTCCTATCGCGAGGTGAGTGGCTCAGAGATATGCCATGTCAGCTCCCTTTGAGTCCCGACGGACGGGTGAGGCGCTGTCCTACCTTGCGATGATGCAAATATCTCCGATGGCAGCTCTTCAGACGTTTCCCAGGGAGCGTGGTGATAGGCAATAATGGCCTAGTCCCGGGCGTGGTTAAAATCTTTCCAGGCCCAAAGACGCAGCGGCATGCAAGTGGGGAGCGGCGGGGACCTCGGGGAGCGTCTCCGGTGGGGATGGGCCCTGGGGAACCGTGCGAGGGCTCGGATCGGATGTTCTTTTCCCAACGGGGCCCTGGACAGCTCAGTGGACCTTGGCCCAGCTCGACACGTTGACTCCTCGCTCGGAGGAGAAGCACGGTAGATTCCATATCCGCATGCGCTTCGGATGTTGACAGGATGTCGATCCTGAAGAGCTCGTCCATGCTGCTATTATTGGTTTACATGGCAGCCGTGCTGTATGACATGCCGCGCCGCGTCTGTGGATGCACACGTGCGGCCGCCTTGCCACAGAACCCGAGGAACATCACCATCCAGACCTCGATCAACGGATGCCTTCCACCTCACCTTTGGACCACGCGTTGCTTCTAACATGAAAGACGTGACCTGAAATGATATGATGGTAGGCTTGAAACCGCGCCCGTGGGCTTCTCTGATAGCATTCGATTCGATTTTATGGCGATTGTAATTCGTGGAGATAAAGAAATTCAAACCATCATGTAAAACAAATGCAGCCATTTGTCGCCCTGCCCAACATTCCTGTAGCATTCTCGTGGTGAGGCAATGCAGGAGAACAAGACGGAATCCACTAGCACCTGAGAATTCCGGGGTATAGTTCATCGAACTGCCAAGCACCATCCGCAATCACTGCTATAACTAGGAAAGGGTAAAATGCGCTTGACTGGCCACCAACTCCCATATCCCAAATCCCTGGCACCCGTAACTCCCAAAGGTTACAGTCAAAACCTGCATCGCTAGAACAAAAAAAACACACGGCAAAGCACAACGGCAGGAGCAAAACCATGCTCCTTAGGAAATGCGCCAGATTCGTTACTTCGTCAATTTCATCATTTCAGAGATTTTTGAAATGCTCTTTTGCATATTGTTCACAGGCCTGGTGGTAAGGTCAGCAGGAATACCAAGGTAGAGAAGGACTCTGGAAGACACGGGAGAGGCAGGAGGCTCTCACCTTGGCAGGCTTTCCAACTTTCTGTCCAATAATTTTCCATTTGTTCGCCTCATATTCTTTGATTGCTTCGCGCAGCGCTATGGACTACGGGGTGTATTAGAACAATCTCATGAGCATAACAGATGCAGGGCCGGTATTGGATGTACCTCTGCTTCTCCGAATTCGGCGTAGTGCATGTCCTTTGGTAACAGTCAGTAAATGGGAAAGTAGAGCCAAATCGTCCAAGTAGGATTCTGACCTTGTACCAGTGTTTCTTCACACTACCCTCAGTTCGATTAGGGAAAGTCTATCCAAAATAAGTAAATGGTGACCGTGAAGTGATTTTTTTTTCTGGTAGAACGAACCTTGGCGATCTCACTCCAGCTGTTGCCTGCATCACGCATGGCCTTCAATCTCTGCTCTTCCTCGGCCGTCCATGGGATGTTTGTCCTTCCTTTCTTTTTGCCTGTGGGTTCCGGTGCGGAGGTGGTCGTGGCCGGGTTGTTCCCGGCGTCACCTCCTCCACCGGTCGTCGTAGAGGGAGCAGTCATGGCTGTCGTAGAACCAGACTGGGGGGACGCACGACGTTTGCGCGGGTTTGAAGGCGACACTTGCGCGGGCGGCATAGGAGCACCCTCTGGAGGAGCGGGTCCGGAGAAGGTGGGCGCTTGCTGCTGCTGCTGCTGCTGCCCGAGAGACTGGGACGGTGAACTGGTGGAGACGGATGTCTTGATCCGCTTGGAGGTTGGAGGGGATCTGGTCGACACGAAAGCTGTCAGTAAACGGATGGCCGTCCTCGAACCCGCCGAGTGCCAGAGCGTATGACACATGTGATATTGAACGCGCGAGCGACAACGGCGGAAGTATTCCTATGGCAGGAGCAAATCACAGAGGACGCTGGAGACGATGAGGGGGGCGAGCAGGTCAAGACGACACTCACGACATTGTGCCAGAGAAGGTGGTTTCGCGACCAGCCTCAGCTGATTCATCTGTCCATACGGAGCAGTTGGGTGGATATAAGAGGGCTAGCAACCCCGACAACAGGTCCCTGTTTGGGCTCGTTGACGGCTCGAGAGAGCAACAGCGTTACACTAGGAGCGACCACGAGCACGGGCGCACCACAGGCGTGTGGTGGGCGCGACGATGGAGGTTCAGGGCCCAGCAAAGAGGGGAACCTTGGGAACGCAGGATCAGGATACAGCAGAGGTGAAAGGGGGCCCGCGTGGGGTGGCTGGGGCACGGCGGCACGGAGAACGTGTAGGCCGGTCTGGAGGGGCTTCGGGCGGAGGAGGGGCAGGGTCACTCGGAGCCCATTGTTCGAGTGCGGATGCACGAGTTCACAGGCAGCAGGAGCGGGCAGAGGAGAGAGCAGAGGGCGTCGGGCTGGACATGAGAGCAGACATGGTGCGGGAGATGTGCAGGCCCAGGCGGGAAGGAGGGCTTCGATTCACGATGGGCAGCCGTGACGAGATGCGAGATCGCGACGCCGGGCGGACGCTGGGGGCGGGCCTCCCGGGGCCGTGAGAGCCGGTGGGTGGGGTGGCACAGGGCCGCCGGGCGCGCCAGGGCTGGCCTGCGTCTCCCAGCCGGGACAAGGGCCCGCGCACCGCCGTCCTCTGCCCCCCCCCCCCCCCCCCCCCCCCCCCCCCCCCACGACTCCCCGAGCCCTCTTGCGGGGGAGACAGCGTGCTGCTACGGACCGATATGCCGCGTTGCTCTGGGGATGGCCTCACGAGGACATACAAGGGGCTCCGGGAACGTCCTCCCGGGTCTTCTGCATCGTCTCTCTTCAAGGGCATCGGTGCTGGGCAGGCGCTGGGGAGCTCTTGGGCCGGCAGATCAGCAACCAGCCACGCTCGACAATGGCTGGACACTCCAGTCCGGGAGGCGTTCGAGGAGATTCCCCTTCGAGCAGGGGCTGGGAGTACGCTCAGCACCGCACCGCAGCCTACTTTGAAAAAACTTAGTACCCACATTGTGAACCTGAACCTCGCGTTCCTTGAGCCGCGTGGACTAGAGCAGCGTCTGGCCTGGTGGTGAGTTCCCCTCCGTATCTGAGTACTTAATGGTTGTTGACCCGGCCTCCGTGCTCTCCGCAGTTGCAGCAGTGGTGGCGGGCAGAGGAACAGGCGATAATGCGAGTGACGGCCGCCCTGCCCCGGCCGCCCAAACCGGTCGTCGGACATAAACCATCTATTAAATGACGCGGTAGGGACCTTGGCAACACGTATCGACCAACGTGAGCAAAGCAAGTCGTAAGTGGTGACACAGAGGCGTACTCCCTTCGTATACCCAAAGTCTCCGCCGGGGAAATGCTGCAAGGGATCGCGAGTTGTCGTCACTTTCGTGGATAATGAGCAGTGCTCCTCCTGGTCGGTATAGGAACAAGAGATCCGAGTATTCCGTACAGTTGACGGCACGTAGGACGGTGGACTTTGCTATTCACCCGCCCTCAGTCCGTTTACGGTCTCTTCTCCCCGGTAGAATGGGTGTAGCCGTCGTGAATATTCGGAATTGATAAAAAGGAACTTGCGGAAACAGATGGCTAGCATGGTGGTGTCGCATGTCCAACTAGACCTAGCTGATACACTTAAAGCCTGGTTGAAGTTCAGATATTGCAATACTATGTAGTACTTAATTCCTAGCCCTATAGGTAGGTATATATATAGTACTCCGTGTCTGGTACTCCAGGTCCTGTGAGAGGTTTAATCATGGTTAATGCTTGGTTGCCAAGGCCTTAGCAGGCGCATTAAGGATCTGGATCCCATGGAGAGAGGAACCTGGCTGGGCTAAAAGTATATGTCAGCTTGAGCAGATTGAAATTTGTTCGACCTGGGGGCTGGGTTCAAAGGAATCGCACGATGTGGATCCGGGATGTCGGGCTGAGGTCTTGGTGCTTGTTGTCTGGTATCGTGGATTGAAGAGAACTGAGAGAGCCTTCCCTGTCGCTCGTGATTAAGTCGAGAAGTCTCTCTCTGTATCTCGGGAAACATCCATGGATACGGGACAAACTCAGCTCTCTGAATGTACGGGACCTAGTGCATAAAATACTGCACTGTCCGTATATCTTGGGAACTTGACGGAATAATGCATCGTCTGTCTTGCCTGCCGGGAATGTTCCTGGTCATGGCCAGGTTTCCAATGCCTTCAAGTCTTCCATATATCTCCTGTCCCGCAATTTCATCTTATCTCCCTAATATCTCTCTCACCTCGGGTTCTTAACTCTTCGATTTTTTTTTCCCAAGCTGACCAAGATAGGCACGTGGAATCCTAGATCTGGGATGTCGCAGAGATCCTTTCCCGAATGCAGCACGTCATCGGTTTCTTGCCCTTTTCCTCCTCTACTTGTGCACTGGCACTCTTGGCATTGCCTTATTGGGATAACCGACTCCTGGAAACGATGTCGGTCACAGCGTTGAAACTCGCGTTTGAGCGTATCGGGCCAACCGTTCGCTACAAACGCTTGCGGAGACATCCTGCCCTACCAGATTTGTCACTGTTGATTAAAGCGATCTCTGTGCTGCTATGCTAACCTATGCAGACAGATGGCGTGCCGTACGCCTACTCTGCGCTGTCGGATCTGGCCCGACCGGCAAGCAGAGATAAGGAGTGCGGTCCACCACATTTTCCATTGCTGACACGCATCTTTTCCTTTACATGGACAACCCGATCTTTTCGTTTCACCTATCCCTTTCCAATAATAACTATAGTTAGATCCGTTTCGAGAATTTCCTCCGTGATTCCTCTTCTTTGGTCATAGCTGAAAGTGGTCTGTTTCAGTGACTCCGATTATTGAAACAACGGGTCCTCTCTAAACCCTCTCTAAGCCCCTCTTCCCCGCTGGGTCTATGGACCACCTCTCTCATAGCCGAGCTTTGTCAGCGGTCGTGTGCTTAACGCCCCCGCTGACAGAATCGACACAGCCTTACGCGGTCCTGGACTTCGAAACAGGCTACGGGTCTCGTGAAGGACTATGCGGAACTGCTGACACTCGTCCCGTTTTGCCATGTATGATCGGCCCAGGGGCTCCAAACCTGCCACCTGCTACACTTTCCTATAGTGAGCTAGGGACATGTATCAGCTACCTTCTCCGGGAAGCCCTCAGTTGCTCTTTTGGGCCGATTCTTCATGCACTCTGTTGTCCTCCTCGCTCAATTGAGCTTGATGGCCCAAGCCCCGTCCCACATCGCCATGGTAGGTCAAACATTGGACGATACGAAAGATCATGCTTCGCATAGCACGAAACCCGAAGCAGTTTTTTCTCCCACACGGACCCGTGGATTCAGAAACAAATCAGATTCTATGCGTCACCACTCTAACCATCATGCTTCGGATTTGTCCGCCTCCAGGGGAGGAGCCTGACCCGCGCTCAAATCTGTGCTGGAGAAATCGAGGTAGATAAGGAGACGGACCCTCACGATGTTTGCTGTTTTGTTCCAAGCCCGACATCAGATCGGTTCTTGGTGGGAAGATTAGCGATTCTTTCCTTTTCTTATACAGCTCTGTTTACTTTCTTTCATCTCCCACTGGCTGGGCTGTTTACATTCTTTAAATCTTTCTGACCACTAGGTCTCAAAGACCATATTATTTTCTTTCGTTGACGCTGAGATACTGGGTCGAGTTAGCTCCTTCCAGGTTTAATACGAATATCATCAGTTCGTGAGCTAGAAAAGTTACGAAAACGACGTCGACACTGCGACATATTCTACCTCTGCAGTTAAGATATTCGCCATGTCTCCGGCTCCTGCTCACGGCTCCTCTATTACTGGTTCTACCCAGCACCGCGAGTTCGAGTATTCTGCTCCTTCCCGTCACCTGGACCAATCTCAGTACAGAGTCCAGAAGCATCAGCGGAAGAGCTCTACTGGTGGTGGTAGGGCATGGACGGAGGAAGAGGTGAGCCGCTGATCTCCATTCCCTGGTTGGAGATCTTAACTGATCTGATATAGGAGGCTTACCTTCTCCGTACCCGTATGCACAAGATGCCCTATAAGCACATCGCTGCTCATTTGAAAAAGACGGAATTGGCCTGTCGACTTCACTACCATCAGATGTCGTACGGTACGAATCGGCGCAAGCGAACAGACTCTGTCTCGTCTGCAAGCTCCTGCACGTCTGCCGTTGGTAGAAGGGATAGCACTCCTGAGAATACGCCATACGCCCACCTCTCGCCTGTTCCTTCACCTCCTTCCAGCCCTGAATATACCTCGGGCAAGCCAGTGTGCGACTCGAACTTTTCCCAAATATCGCGGACTCATGTGCCTATCCTTCCAAAACCGGATACCTCTCCAACCCGATCGCTGCAGTCAACTCCAGTTGATATGACCAAGCCTCCGCGACTCGATACCTCGTTTACGATGTCGCAGCCTCACAAGCCGGTGGAACATCCAGGCCACATTGACCCTGCTCGCCTTCGTGCAATTTACGACGCTCACCGCAACTCATTCTGGTCCATGATCGCGGCAGAGTATTCCCGCGATGGTGCCTTCTCGGGGCGCCAACTCGAGGAGGCATTCTTCCGGACAACCCTCCCTCCTACCGCGGCGCGTGCACCTTCTCCTCCCACTCCAGGGCCTAGCCCCCAGGATGCGACGGCTACCATGTACAACCCATCTTTCAATACATCTATCTTCCATACGACGGGGAATAGGGGATTTCACGCTATCAATACTTGCACTCCAGCGTCTACGACCAATGCGAACATCGGCGTTAGTCCTCGAAGCTCGGTGGAGCGGTGTGCTGTTTCCGCACTATTGACCGTGGAGAAGGAGGTTCGACCTTCCAAGGAGCAGAGTGTGTAAACGGGCGGTTTAAGGGGTCAATAAGGTTCTTGTTGATGTATCAGCCAACTGAGCGCTGCATCAAGTTTATTATTTTTTTTCATGTTTCATTTTCAACTTTTCTTTCTTTCAAGAGTATATTATTGGGGGTTTTCTCGTTACGACTTGGGGTCTCACTTCTATCTAAGAGACCGCAGTATGATAAGTTAGTTATTTATTTCTCCACCCTTCTACAAAACTATTGTACAGAAATAGCCTTGGAATAATGTTGTATGAAGAAAGTAGGTACATACATACATTACATTTAGTGAAATCAAAGAAAGCAGCCATGAACAATGACGTCTTATTATTGAGCGCTTCCCCGTTCCCTTCTACGTGTACGAGCAGCCAGAGCATATAAAGCATCGTCGTCAGGACAAGGATCGTAGTTGTCAGGGATCATCGGGTCATCCGGTTCAGAAGTATCCAGAAAACTCGGACGGTCCAGATCCCATAGTCCATAATCCCTCCGCGGTACGAATGGTATCGGCTTTCCTTCATACGTGACGTCTTCCATGTCGACGATAAAGCCGTGAAGGTGCTTCTTATTTAGCAGTGATCTGTAGTCTATAACATTAAATTTGACAGGAAACAAACTGACCACCTTTTGCTTTCTTCATCCCAGAGTGCTTTTTTTCTGTCTGCATCCTCGTGCCAATAAAAAAGAGCATGGAGCTCACTAAGAAAAGGAAAACGTCAGCTGGCATACTATACACAAGATCTCCATCATAGGGGGGAGGGAGGGTTGGGCATACCGTATAGCTTTCCCAAAAGTAATTCGTACTTCATCCCGCTTCTCCAGGGGAAATGTGTGAAAGTTCGTCAGATTACGACCAGGCAGCTTCTCCATTGGAATGAATACAATGTATCCACCTGGGAACCATTCATCGTCTCTCTGCCTTTCAACAGCAAAGTCTAGCAACTCTGGAGTGCAGCTACAGCCCTTTCTCGTAAGTTCCTTCAGGATGCTGATCTCATGATCAGCCCAGCAGCTGATCTCGGTGGACTTGAATTTCGAGTAGCAATCTTTGTCCTGGGAACACTCTCCAGGTTGATCATACCACGGAGGAATCCTGATATAAATAAATGTGAGTTTTTTTTCCTACTCAATTGACAATGGAAGATGGATACCGACTGCATTCTTACTTTCAAAACAGCCTCCATGCTGCGCGATGGTCCTACAGTTTGGGTGGCGATGCTGACTCCCGAGGCTTCGGATATTTCCACAGAATTGAATTCATCACCATGGAGCACTCTCTCGGTCAGGATTGGGCCGAGCTTCCAGCTGCCATTTGTCTGGGAAAAGTAGATTCTTTCGCCGGCTTTGAAAATATCCAACCAGTGTGACTCCCTCAAGATTTGCTAGGTCTTCATCCATGTTGTGCACAGAGGAACTTCGTCACCTGGCAAGTTCGGAAAATGATAGCAAACAAGTGTGTGAACGTCTCTGGAAGACAACAGATGGGTCTACAGATGTGATAATAAAATGCATAAGATGAAAAGGAATATTCTTGGTAGCTTCTAGATCGGTACCTCTCGTGGCAGGACCAGCGGTCTGGACGGCGGTCTTGTGCTGGAGCCTTGGCCCAGGTCCTCCATAAGCTAATAATGCATGCTTAGCCCGAGAATTTTCCCTTCTTGAATAATGTTGAAGAGTCCAAGGACGAGGCTACCGTTATCGATATGCTGCCATCTAAACTCGTCCTAAAATAGTACTCCATCTCCCGCGGTCCATCTGGCAGCTCCCTGAGAAATGAGGCATTAAATCACGTGAGCAACACGCGGCCCTCGCGGGCGGATGGATCCACCTGGCCAAGGTCCAGGCTGCAGTGGTTGGAACCTGGGAAGCTCCTTGCGTAAGGTTCCCCAGTCGTGTTCTCATCTCCGCTTTCCACGTCCACCTTCCGGTCATCGCCCTACTATGCTAGTTTCTTCGTTTTCAAATATTGTATAGAAAGATTTTGCATTTACTCTTTCATTTCAGAAATTCTAGGCATCTGTAATCGGTATTGTATATTATCGGCTATCTCTCTTGGCGTCTACGAGTCCAATACCCCCTCTGGCAGATGTGAAGCACGTGCCTTCGGTGGAGGGGTTCCCATCTCAGTCAAGGGCCACGAGAAGCTCACCACACAGGACGACGACTAACGCAGTTGACTGTCGAACCTCCTGCGATTCTGATTCTGTTTGGATGTTTGGATGGCAGCTTGATCACGGCGGTATCGAGCTGGTCTAACAACACGTCATCGTCATCGCGCCGTCAAAGAGCTGCTGTTGCGAGCAGGAAAAGGTTGTGTCCACAACAATGAAGTTGAACGTCTTCCGCGTATTAGGCGACCTTTCACATATCTCATCGAAGTGCATCTTGATATGGGCCATACACCGGAATAGAAGTGCTGAAGGTGGGTGAGAGACGTCCTGCCTTTGGCCGCCTAGGCACCGAATATATGTATGCTGACTGCTTTTCTCCACCGCAGGCGTCTCCCTCCTTACACAAGTCCTCTATGCTGTAGTCTTCATATGTCGCTATCTCGATCTTTTACGAGCATCTGGATGGTATAGCGCGTACAATGCATTCTTCAAGGTTTTCTATATACTGTCTTCACTCTACATCGTCGCCTTGATGCTCAGGGTGTACCCCCGGACAAGGGAGAGAGAGAAGGCGTGGAAGCTGGCCTTGTGGTCAGTTGTCGGGTCACTGGCGTTGACCCCGGTCGTGTTCCTGATCGCATATAGGGGAGACTGGCCGCTCCATTGGTTTACGGAGGTGAGTTCCGTTGCACAGTCGACCCTGAGACGATGTTGACTCATTTTCGCTGTAGTTGTTCTGGATTTTCTCTATCATCTTGGAATCAGTGTGCGTGCTTCCGCAGCTCTTGCTTCTCCGTCAGACCACCGTCCCGACCGTTATCGATTCCTACTACCTTCTGACGTTGGGATCATATCGAGCCCTTTACATCTTGAACTGGATGGTCCGTGGATTCGGACCCGAACACTTCTGGGACCCGATCGCTGGCGTGTTCGGCATCGTGCAGACAGCACTGTACATTGATTTCGCCTGGGTGTACTGGTCACGCCAACGGGTTAAACTCCGAAACGGCGGCATTGTCGACGCGGATGACTTCCAGAGAAGCTGGATTGTGAATAAAATATTCAACTCGCGTATTACGCGCAGCAGGGAGGAGGAGGAGTCCCTGGACGAAGAAGCAGGCGGCGCAGAGGGTGGCGCAGGTCGTCGCGCGAGAACAAACCGGTGGGGTGCGAGGGGCATATCCATCTCGGCGGATGACACTCTTGAGGATGACTCCCGCCCAAAGAATACGGGCTCCCGGGAAGAGGGATTGGAAGAGATCCTGGAGGACGAGGACGATGGGCGTGATGATGATCGCAGCTCATCGAAGGCCTTGCTGAAGCCGTCGGACGGTCGCAGCTAGCTGACCGGGCACAGCTAACCCTGCGTTTCAGGATCTACGTGGGACTCCGAGATCATGGTTGTGGATTCTTGCAGATCTATGTATGGAAATGATGTATTAATGGCGTGATGCTCAGATGAGTGCTACATTTGGAACCAAGATAGTCCTGGAACATAACGGAGGTCGTGCTAGCAAGATGGCGAAGCAATTCTCAGGTGCCCATGCGACCCTATTTAATTTAAATAATATTTATATTTATGACGGAGGGGTGGCTGTCCGTTTCAGGCGGACGCTCTAAGCCCTGCTGCGTCAGGAACGGTAATACCTCGACACCCACCGGGCCGGGCCAGCCCGAGCACGGCGCAGCAGGCGGCCTCCGGGCCGTCGAGGCGGCGGTCTGGGCGCGGGCGAATCGATCTCGCCGCCGGGCTGCGCCATCGGCCGGCAGCCCGCAGCCGGGCCAGGGCACGTGCCCCGTCAGCCGCAGGATCCACTGGCATCTGGGTTAAGCGCCCGCGCCATGGAGCATGCATGGACAGCTTGACAGCTTGCGTGCAGGCGATCTGATGTCGTTGTCTTTGGCAAGCTGGAGTCTGGGTGTCGAGTCTCTTCCTTACCCGCTGTGGGTGACACGTGGCTTGCGGGCTCAGCCCTCGACAGCCGCTCTGAACGTTCGCTGCTCCGGTGCTCAGCTCAGGCGTCTCCCAGGACAAAGCCTCCGTCGACATGACTCTGCTGGTCCAATTGCGAGCACCCCTGCTTCGCAGCCTCCTGAGGGGAGAGCGCTTAACGGTTAGCCGTCAGTGATCCCCTTGTCTTCGCGGGGAGGCCCCCGTCCGGACCCTGGTCCTCCTTCGCGTCTGGCGTACCTGACGCGAGTCGCCGGTAGCGAATCTGCAACTCATCTTCCCCCGCCAGGGCCCTAAATGATCCCGGGTTCTAGCCCCAGCTTGACGAACATGAGGGTATGTACTATCGCACGGCCTGCATCGGACTTGGGCACCGTCAACGCCGTCCCCAGTCAGCGGTGCGCTCAGATCCGCAAACGGAGGCCTCCTTAGCGCGCGCGTCGACTGATAACTCTGCTCATCTCTTGCTCCTTGTTCTCTGGCAGTGGCTGCTTTCAGAAGCCGGGTACTAGTCGCTCCGCCAACTTGCAATCGTTCCGTTGCCTCTGGCTCCTCACTAGACGTGGTAAGGGCTCGCGGCCGGACCTGTTCTCTGAAGCGCCGGCCATCCTGTCGCCATTCGACCATGCATCTGGGCTTGGCTCCTGGCATCTCTCAATCTCTACTAGCCCCTGCCTTGTTTATCCAGACTGCCGGGCCCTCCATTCCAAACTTCTGCCGTTTCGAGCACGGTGAGCCTAAGGAAATGCGGCCTCCGGTTTCCGGGGTTTGGGGGCTGGATTTTTCTCGCGTCTCCAGTGGAATGGCCCGCTGGGAGGGTGTAGCCTGCGGTCGATAGGCAGGCGCTTAACTGCAGAACATCTTCGAGTCAGAACCTCTTTTTGCGGACTCCCAGTGCGGCACAGCTATGTTCAGCGGGACTTCTCTGGTCGTTTGGAGCTCTCTGAGCCTGTTGAAAAAGCTTCAAGCTGCTGTTCCTGCCTTGTGAGGCAGCTTCGCTGTCTTTTTGTCACTTTCGAACATATGAACGTGCACAGCACTTGAATTTGAGTCTTTCCAGCTCTGCGGTAAGAAGACCGCGGCATGGTTGTCTGAGGGCCGCGCTCTTTCTTATAAAGAGATCCCTCTCTGGCTCTTTGAAAGAAGGACGAGAGCCATCCTTCAAATTATCTGTCTCCTTTGTCGCCGGACATTGTCTTGCCGCCGCACCCTCTACCCTTCTCCGTGATCTCCCTTACATTAAAGTGTTTCATCTTTTTGCCACTTAGAGCTACATCTCCTCGAGCGCTTCCTTGTTCCCCTATTAGGTCGCTTCATGCTTTCTCCTGCCCAGTGGGACTCCGTCGATGAGATGTCATATCCGCACGGGACCTCAAGCCACTCCAGGGGGATGGACGAGTATGTCGAGAACATGGATCCTAGTTGGGCAGGCGTAGAGGCAGTATGTAGATTGAACTGACGGGGAAACGTGTGTCTACATGCTGACCATCTTTTTTTATACACAGTCTCCCTTTGTAGGCGTCAGCCACCCTTACAGCACCGGTGGCCTTCCTTCTGCTGCCATTTTGACGCCGATCAGCCTCCCCGACAGTTCTTTTGCCAATACAAGACCTAGTCCAGTCTTGAGTCACCATTCTCAGGAATACCAGTACCACTGCATCGGAGATCCCATTGCTCAGCATGGCCTGGGAATCAGCGCTCCCTTTCCGGGAGACTTTCCGGGGCCAACGGCATCTGGTTTTGGATATCCCCACGGGGAAGAGGTCGTAGACTACGGCGCTTCTCAAGCTGTCAGTTCTGCCCAGCCACAGCGAACCAGGCGCGCGCGGCGAGCTCCGAGACCTGCACCACCCGTCAGAGAGACGCCTGTGACGATACTTCCACACCCCGAAGGGCTCCAGCGTCTGGAGCAGGAGAGGCGTCAGAGTCAGCTGTTGGAGGCCCAGCAACGTGACTCTCACAGGTCGAGAGCGGCGGGACGAGGCCGGAGAAATCCGCAGGCTGAAGAAGAGGATGCCTTTGTCGAGAGACTTAGGGCGCAGAATCTGTCCTGGAGGATCGTCGCCGAGAGGTTCCGCGAGAGGTTCAACAGAGATACCTCGGAAGCACGCCTGCAGATGCGGATGTCGCGGAGGAAAAAGGAGCGAGATGCGATGTGGGACGAGGACGATGTGAGTACGTGCGTCACTGTAGCTCCATTTCTCGAGGCAGCAGCTGACTTGCAATCGATCCAGGTTCGACTGCTTATAACAGCCCGTGATTACTGGCAAAATGAAAAATACAAGATCATTGCCCAGAAGGTATCTTAGATCCCCGCTTCCGCTGCATAGGAACCGTTGTCCAATTCTGCCCGTCAGCTATATTATTGGACGCTCACAACGCCTTTCAGTTGCAGGAGCTCGGGGCAAAACGAACATATACGCCGCAACAGTGTGAAGCCCGATTACGGGCGCTCGATGCCCCACAGACCCAAGAGCCTTCTCACGTCCCTGCGCCTCGTATATCAGATGCACAACGTCGTCGAAAACGAGCTACGTTAAAGTTATCAAGAAGGAGAGCTGAAGCCGAAGGTGACTGACGACGTTTCGTGCCAATTTTGTTTAAATTTGCATTTTAGAGATGTATATGTCGATTTGTTCCTCTATGAACGCAGAATTTTTTGTTGATTTTGTTTCGGTCTTTGCATGCCCATTCTTGCGGCACCGGTCAATTTGAAGGGGTAAGGGGACCAGTGAATTTCCTACGTATATTTTTGGTGTGAATATTGGTTCTCATAAGAATATGCCCATATTTCTCATTCTTTGGATATACTTTTTGAGACGAATCTCGGCGACACTATCGCCTGAGATAAGAAATTGATTAGATACCTGCCATGTCGTCTGGTTCCCACGGAACCTTCCCATTCATCACAAATCCAGTGTGCACCTCAGTTGTTTCTCCGCGTGAGACGTTGAGCTGTCGAACGTCTCAACGCTAGCTGGTCTGTGGGATTTTTTTTTGTTTGCCATCTATCCTAGCGCTCTGCCTGTGTCCCGGCGAAGCGGCCTCACGAGGAAACACAGCAGGCACCTCTGGCGGCTGTCACGCTGTTCTGGTGGAGAATCAAGTGTATCTCCAGCTCAGCAGATCCAGCAACGCAGATGGATCGATGCATCCATCTCAGCTTCTGCCCTGGCTGACCTAGGTCAGCGGGTAGAAGTTGCTGACAATTGGTAGGTAATTGCAGCTGAACAGTCAAGCTGAAGGCAAATCCTACGATTGTAGCCGCCTACATTCCGGCGCTGACCGGATCCTACAATCTTAAGCGCCAACAATATTCTAACCAGCAGCATGAGAACACATTGGGGGACAACACGAGTGGAGCTGTTCTGGGTTCACGGAGTGCAAGCAGATGATAAGATATCATCTACCTTAGCTCATCTTCCCTTGGGAGCTGACGGATAGCACTGAGCGTAGACGTTCATCGCTGCCGATCCGCCTTGTTGGATTCTGCTGGCTGACTCCGGGTCGCCGACAGACTGACCAGGGCCGGCTTCGGGTTACTCAGAACGGCGCTCCGGGGACCTCTGGGAGCATGTCACTACGCGCTCCCCGAGATTGCCTCGATCACTAGTTGCGAACAGATTTCTCTGCGCGCGGCCACATCCTCTTCATCCTCCAGCAGTAGCTTCTGCCATAGCTACTAGGTAGCAGCTGGTGGGAGCTGTACTGTAGCTTCGACAGGGCTCTTGACATGTTTCTTCCCGAACCGGCTAATCCTGGTCATGTCAGCACGCCTGAAATTTGGCCCCCGTTTATCCAAGTAGACGAAGATATTACCCGGCGCCGTTGAAAGGTACCCCGGCCAATCAGCCGTTGATCCTTCGTCCCTCAGTAAGGTGGCCTGACGATGCTCTGAAGAAATGGCCTGATGCATCATCCATGGCGCCCGTGCACCGTCTAGGTCTGTACGGAGATATACCAGTAGGGAATACCCTTTACGTCCTCCACCGTACTAATCTACCATCCTGGACCACAGCTCTAGACAGGGTGTTCCGTGCGTACCCAGTTACTCGGTACATGGCCCGTGTGTTCTTATACCCCGCTCCTCATTATTATCCTGGAATCACAATGTTAACACGGGTCTCTGGTTGGCTACCTGTCTTTTGGAAATTGGAACAATGTGACGGTCACGATAGGCAGATAATGAATCAACACAGGAAGAGCCTAGCTCTAGGCGCATCCAAAGGTTGGTTGCAAACGACGTGGACGAAAGAGCTCCGAAGCCTCTGAGAGCCCCTGATGGCATAACTCTCGCTTACCCCGATCATTGTGGTAGTACCGTAAAGGCCATCTCACGCCCTGTCCTGTCCCACTTGTCGTTATTGATCGCAAAACTCAATTTTACTAGCGTCGTCCATAGCTCTGGAGCCAGCTAAAGCTAGCTTCGTGTCTTCTCGGGACCGTGTCATTCTAGTAGTCGCGAACATATTGCGTGCATTTGGGTGGTTCCATAGGGGTATACATACCCACGTATGGTGGTACCTAGAGGTACCTACTTAGGACGTGCAGGTAAGCACATTATTATTACTCCGTACATACATCCCCAGCTCGCGGGGTCGGTTAATTAGGTAAATAGCTCAGACTAGCTGCGTTTTCTTTTCTCCCCCCCTCCCCCCCCCCAAATTTTAGCTGGCAGAGAGCTATCTAGCTAACTGGCGTTATCCATTATCCAGCCTGAGACCCGGGAACATAAGACAAATTGGTTAGGTACTGTACAGTACATGCTAACAAGACAAGAACTCAAACTACGCCTCCAGGGGGTACCTACTTAATTAATGAAGGTATATCTTGCTCCCACCCCCCTCCCCCCGAGATTGGTAGGCTAGGAGGTCCTGTACTCTGCTCCGTACTGCAGGTCAAGACCATCGGCTTCTCGCCTCGCCCTCAGCCAAGAAGGAACCGGGACAAACATCAACATGGATATTTATTACTGTACAGTAGTACATACCTAAACCTATGTAGGCAATTCCTCTCCTCTCCTCTCAGCTTCCGTTTCGGTCCCAACAAAACCCAGCCGGATAGACTTAGACTAGGTAGATACTGTACTACTCCGTAGATCTGTAGATATGTACTGCACATACATGCATCTATCCGGAGCTGGAGCTGGAATATTTCCCACCCCTAACCCTTGTTTGTTTCCGCTGCAACCTCATCACAATATAATAATTTTTAAAAGGTATTCAGCACAATACTACGATACCGATGAGACCTTGCATGCATGCATGCATGCATTATGTACAGTACATGTACGCAGTACGGTTTAGCAGCAGTAGTAGGAGTGGTAGGTGGACAGGACGGGAACCGACAGAGGGAGCGAGTCATACGATCGATCATTGCTGCATGTTGGTTGGATGGATTATTGCATTGCATCCTGTGCTGTGTACGGTACCTACATACATACGGGCACCTGGGCAGATATGTACGCATCTGGGTTCCGTGTGTACGGTACCTACAGGATGTAGTCCACTACCAACAAAAAAGAATAATAATAATAAAAAAAAGGCAGGCTGTGAACATAGCCATGTACATGAAAGAAGGTAGGTTAGGTATGTATGTATGTACATACAGTAACTATGTAGGTAGTAGATCCACCGCTCACCAGGCGATACGCCGGGTACAACGTAACTCACTGTGTTACTGCCTACTTACTAGGTAGCTAGGTAGTTAGGTACTGTGCCTGAAGTAAGAAGTATCGAGCAGGCTCGCTGACGTTCTACTTACCTACCTACCTACCTACTATATACTTGCTTTTACCCAATAGTACTGCGACTCGAGCTCGAATAACAGGACAGAACAAAAAAAATATCCATATGACATCAACCACGAACAAGGAAAAAAAAAAGTCCAGAAACAGGCCGCCTTATATCATATTATATTATAGACTCGTTTCCGCACAGCTGTATGGAACGAAAGGAGGATCCTCCCTTACTCTCTCAGAACGCCCGGCACTGACTACTGCCTACAGTAGGTTAGGTAGGTAGGTAGGTCAGGTAGGTATCATATCAAGTGGCGTCATTCCAGGGGAAGCGAGACCAGGTAGTATGTTAGGATTGGGGACTTTGTGGTTTCTTCAGGGGAGAGGGGGGCGGGTTTGCATATTCCGTACATATTATCGATTCCAGGGAATCTGAGAGTAGTAGTATCTACGCACATGTACCTACATACTTGTGTACTGTGTGTACTATAGTCTAGAGATCCGAGCAACTTGGGGAAGGCTAGTAAAGTACCTTTGAAGGAGGGAGGCTAGTAGAAAATGGAATATCACGTTTGCAAGACAATATCGAATCTTCTCTCTATCCTGGTCATAAGGTATTATCTATCCGTAGAGCAAGATACACGTGCAACCGGTTCTACTCTAACAAAATCGAATCGCCGCCTAAATGTAATGAATCCACACATGGTGAAATCGTACATAACATCTGATATTGATATCATGGAATTCTTTTTTTTTTCAATTTAATGCGCCGCAACCTCGGCTTTCCCGTTCGCCGCGTTCATCCCCTCCGCGGCCTCATCGTCCTCGTCTGAATCAAACTCCAGGTCCGCGATCGGGAACGTCAGGAGAGCCGCGACGCCGCCCAGCCCGTCCAGCCTCTTCCCACTCTCGTGGTCGGAGCTGAGCACCCGCACCTCTCCGCCCTCGACGTCCCTTACGCGGTCCACGAGCGCGACCCAGCGCTTTCGCTCCGCCACGTCCTGCGACCGGAAGAGGCGGTTCGAGATGAGGAGGACGCCGCCGCCGCGGCCGACGGCGCCCTGGTCGACGGCCGCCTCGACCTCGCGGGCCCCGTACGTCGCCTTGTTGGTGTCCTTGCGGAGGTGCTCCATGAAGTCGTCCATGAGTTTGGTCTCCCGGGCGTACTTGGTGTCGGCGAGGAGGGCCTTGACAGACGGTGACTGGAGGACTTCGGAGAGGGAGTGCAGGTAGCCCGAGGCGGAGTGCACGACGACGATGCTGGGCAGGAGGCGCTTCAGCGCCGGTATGCTCGTCGAGGCGACGGACTGGATGTGTTTCTGGAACCCCGCGGCGACGAACCCTGGAGATGCGAGGAGGATGGGTTTCACCGGCTCGTTGCTGGTGGATGCGGTGGGGCTGGTGTTGAAGTCGAGCTGTCGGAGTAAGCTCTCAAGGGTGACTTGGTAGAATTTTGCCATTCCCTGTTTGTGTTACGAGGTCAGCCCAATGGTCACGGACAGACTAGTTTGACGAAGAGGAAGGGATTTTTTTTGGCTAACCTTGTCATGGTCGTTGCTCCCATGTCTCTTCCGTGGGATGGACATCTCAACTTTCTGCTTCAGTATCGTCTGAAACTGCCCTATGAAACAGATGTGCGCCAGCCCTTCCTGCATCACCACGGCTACTGCCTCCGCTCTTCTCTTTCCGCCTTCATCGACGGCATCTTTCAGCATCTCAATAGCGATGCTGTCCCATCCTATGCCTTCTCCTTCTCCTCCGATTTCTTTTATTAGTGTGAAATTGCGATTCAGCTCCAAGTCAAGTGTATGGTACTGTCCGACCTTCGTGTGCTGGGTCTCATTCACTATCTGGCCGGAAACATGCAGTTGGGAGCTCTGTGGATCGAAGTCGATATTCTTGACCCGTATTTCGAGCGTCAGATGAACGCGCGTGGAGGTCGTGGAGCCGAGATCCTGGGACGTATGCGTAACACGGCGGATGGCGCTTGCGCGCAGGAGATCATTAGGGCGGATGAGATTGTAAGCATGCCACTGAAATTGGAGGTCAGCAATCATCCAAAGGGAGCGCTGGCATATCGAAGCATCTGGGGAGCGTCTATTACCATGTCCTCTGGTTCTTCGGGGCAGAGAGTCACGGAGCCGGAGCCTCCGCGCTCGATGTTGTTTTTGATAAGACGCATGACGCTCACCAACAGGCGCAAATATATGCGAGATAAAAATTGCACTATATTTTAATAGATGGATAATTCAAGGTTATGGTGAACAGAATGAGGAGAAAGGGGAATTCAAAGCAGAAGACGACTCGCGCATTGAAGTCCCTCGATAGTACGAAGGCCAAGAGAATTTTGATGCCTCCCCGGCATTTAAGAAAAGGGCGCCTCTAAGCCCGATACGAGATGATCCAATGTGAATATATTTGAATACGGCAGTTCGCCTCTGCTCACAGGGCCGCCCTGAGTCTGGGGCCGAACAAACAAGGCGCGGCGCGGGGAGCGTCTGCAGGTTGATGCGCGACACTCCATCGGACGGGATAAGTTCATTGCCACCGAAACCGGACTAGCGCTAGTCATAGCGGCTTATCTGATAAGGCCCAAGCCCTAAGCCCTAAGCCCTGGACCTGCCTCTTCCGGACCAGCCTGCCCCTGCGGCCTCAGGTATCCAACGGCCCGCCGACGTGCACTTCCGGAACAAGACGCTCTCTCCACCTGAACCCCCGGGCATATCCCCTTTGTAGAAGGTGGTTGTCGTGTTGGGGATGTATCTATTCCCGTAAATCCATAGTCCATGTCCTCCGTCTGCCGCGCGGAACATCGCCGCGGTCTCGAGCCGGCCCTCCAACCAGTCTCCACTCTCGACCCCTCTATGGTGTCACCTTGGCCGACGGACAGCGCCGACTTGGCCGATAGATATTTTCCTAGGTTCCTGGATGGGATATAAGAGTGTACAACGTGCACCCTGCGAGATGGCTCCTCCAGCGTCTTCAGCGCTCTCCCGAGCCCGTTCCTTGCTTCAGCACCTTGATAGTTCAGGTTCCCGCAATTCCGCAACCATGGCACCCCTAACCTTGCAGTCGACCTATAAGATGGTCTCGGGCTACGAGATCCCGATCATCGGCTTTGGGGTAGGCATTCCTTATCATCCTGTCAAGACCCCACGGTGACCACATGGCTATGGCATCTTTGACATGAGTTTTGCATCGTTCGGGGAGTTCTGCTGCTTTAGTTTGACTGCCAAAAAGAAAACAAAAAAATGGTACCTCATGTTAACCATACCCTTAACAGGTTTATCAGACGTATGTCCACTCCGCGTGATGTGGAGTCGCTCAAACATACAGAGGAGCGTCTAACATGTTGAGAATCCTAGACCGCCTGAGATTACCGAGAAAGTAACGCTGAAGGCTTTCGAGGTTGGATACAGACATGTAGGTCGCGTGCTTCCCCGCCAGATAAGGTCGGCCTCCATCAGCTGGAGACTAATTGCCATACTCTCGCTCAGGTCGACTCCGCCAAGCTGTACAAAAACGAGGGACCATGCGCAGATGCTATTCGGAACTCTGGAATCGATCGCTCCCAGCTCTTCTATACGACTAAGATTCCTAGGGATGCGATGGGATATGAAAAGGCCAAAGCGGCAATCGAGTCCAGCCTAGAGGAGGCCAAGCTTGATTACATCGATCTGTATGTAATTTTTGTCCGAAGTTTCCTACTGTCGATCAGAGGAGCGGACATCCGTTGACAAGGAAAAAAAGGATCCTGATCCATGCCCCCTACGGTGGAAAGGAGGCACGTTTGGGCGCCTGGAAGGCGCTTGTAGAGGCCCAGAAGGCAGGGAAGGTGCGCTCAATTGGAGTATCCAACTTCGGAGTGCACCACCTCGATGAACTTGAGGAATACATCAACAACGGTGGTGGCGGTAAGATCGACGTTGGCCAGTATGAGATCCACCCCTGGTGCCCCAGGGACGATATCGTGGAGTGGCTTCGAAAGCGCAATGTTGTCGTCGAGGCATATTCTCCCCTTGTCCGGGCCAAGCGGATGGACGAGCCTGTGCTGCAGAACCTGGCTAAGAAGTACAACAAAACGCCCGCTCAGATCCTGATTAGGTGGAGCTTGCAGAAGGTACGGTCTGGAAACTCAGGACCCTTCGATGAACCTTGCAACTGACACGTGAGTTCCAAAGGGATATGTGCCTCTTCCGAAATCCGTAACCGACAGTCGGATTGAGGAAAATGTCCAGGTCTTTGATTTCGAACTGTCGAAGGAGGACATGGATTCCTTGGTCACCGGAGAGTATTCACCTGTTTGCTGGGACCCAACGGTGGACCGGGACTAGGAAGAGTAATCTCTAGATCTTGACTGTCTGTAGGAGATGCACAAATATTCCTGGCCACTTGCTGAACACGCTGCCTCACATTAGGCTGGTCTTAGTGTATGACGCTCCATCAGATAGGTGAACACACATTAACAACATAGACATGCAAATGAGCTATATAGAACAACTACCATATTGAAAATCCACATAGCATGCAGTATAATGTACAAAGATCCTGGCTTAAACTTGGAAGATGCTGAAACGATCACTGGGGCATAGTGGAGCGGGAAACATGAGATCCAGTAATAAGCAATCTGGAATGAATTGTGTGTCTTTTCAATCCAGTGTCAGGTTAAAGTACAATTGGTAAGCATGTGCGAAATAAATAGACAAGAATGTTTCACAGGTTCACGCAGAGTGGACGATCTGTTAAGGTGTGACATGCATCTCGGGTGCTTGCTTTTAGGTCTCTAGATCTTGGCCGATCTCGGCTGAACGTATCCCCGTCAACAAACAACCCCGGACTTCGGCATCTAGCCAAGCTCCCGCCAAAACACTCCAGGGTAGGTAACCCTTCCCCTCCGTTTCCAGCGCCATTGAACTTCGACCACGATGCCGGAGCAGCCGCGGCGCATCCTGGAGAAATCCAGGACTGTGCGCCGCCGGTACCAGCGCAGCAACAAGCGGTTCCAATTCACCGAAGAGCAGATCAAGCAGATCGAGCGGGAGGAGGAGCGGGAGCGTCGGGCGCAGAAACTCCGCGAGAAAGAGAAGAAGCGAATCGCGAACAAGAAGAAGAAGGCCGAGAAGGAGGCCAAAGCGAGGGAGGAGAGGAGGCGGCTCGGCCTCCCCGACCCCAATGTAAAGATCTCGCCCAGTCAGCAACGGCTTTCGAGTTTCTTCGGGATGAAGCCGCCGCCGCAGGAACAGAAGGAAGAGCCTGAATTGGAAGACACGGAGTTGAGTAGCAATGACAGCGATACCGAGAATGAGGTTGAAGGTAGCTCGGGGTCGTGTTCAAAAGGGGACATCCAGAGCAGTGCAGGTAGTCAGGTAAAGACGGACGCTGAGACCGGTGGTGACATGAGAAAGGACAACAATAAAGAAAATGAGGAACTTATTGCTTCTGATGATGAAGGGTCTGTCAGTGACACAGAAACGGTTGTTATTGACCATGAAGATGGCGTGAATGGGAACAGAAGACCTGAGGTGAATGCACTCAGGTCAGCTGCGGATCCAGTGCAGTCACTAGGGAATTCATTTGAAGATGAGACTTCCATTCTGCTTCAAGATCTGTCTCCGGAAGATTTGGACACGGAGGAGGAAGAAGAAGCTGAGAGCGAAATTAAGGAATCGCGCGCAGCTGAGATCAATCAGACAGCCACTGAGACAACCAGAACCGCACAACCTGCTTCCAAGCTGGTGTCAGCACCATATAATTCTCCTGAGAAACGAGACAAACACGAGCACCTGACATTCAGAGAGAGCAATCCAAACATGACCCACGAGCGTCCTGCCGACACCAAGCACACCGAAGCAACGGCTCAAAAGCCATCCGAGCCTCCAACAACCGAGATCTACCAAGATCCGGAGGACGTTCTGGCCTGCATATCGACTCAAGATTTAGTCGACTTTGATGACGATGACTTAGACGACGCCGATGACAATAAAGAGAACATGCACCCCAACATCAGCATCCCTCCCGGCCAGCGGCCCCCGGCCAACCTCTCCTCTCCCCGCCGCCCGAAACCATACAACAGTCTTCAAGCCAAGGCCGAACGGCAGCCACTTTCGACCCTCAATAGAGAACTACCACCTCCTCCTCAGCCACAATTCGGCAAACTATCCAAATCTCCTGTCAAGCTCCGGCAGGTGTCGTCCCCTGCGGTCTTGCACAGGACCGGGGCGACCACTGCCTATGCCATGGGCAGTCCAACTAAAAGGCCTACCCCTCTCAGGTCCGTCTCGGGCCCCGGAGCCATCACGACAAAGGCTACGGCCTCCCCGTTCTCGGACGACGACGAATTCGGTGACCTCGACCTCACGCTGGAGGAGCTTGAGGAGTTGGGAGCGTGATAGCTTCCCTCCACCCCTCTCTCTCTCCCTGAGAAGAAGCTCCACGAGTCTTCTTTTGCATAAATAACTACCCAGGTACCTACAGGACCTACAGGACAACCGCATAACGTGCAAACGTCTGGATGCGATGACGACGACACAATCAAATCTATCTATCTATACAACGTTGGCATACGACTAACTCACAGGCTGCATTAAGACGGAGTTTTTTGGATTGTTTCTCTTTCTTTGGACGCCATTAATATTGGCAATGGATGCGGCTTATGAGATTTCAACATGATTTATTTTTTTTTGCATAATATCCGGCATGGCATAGCCTGGTGGTGGTGCATCTTGGTTGGCTGGCTGGCTGGCTGGTTGATAGAATTGCTTCCAATTGTTGACGAAGATACCCTTTTGTCTGCCTTTTTTGTATTTGCATGTATTCATGGATTGTATATAGGAGTTAGAATTTGAACTTAGATCTAATTGTGATTTGTTTTTGTCAATTCATGTTTCCTTATTGGTCTGTTTCTCATTCTCATATGTACATGTAGAGGGAGTCCACGCTGTCACTCAAAGTGGAACGGCTACTCAGAAGTTCACAATCGCATAGGTGGCAGTGACATCTAGTAGCTCAGTGATATGTAGCTAACCTCCAGGTCATTCAACAATAAGTAGTCATTCTCAAGCGCTCCTATGAGAGAAGACAGAGGCTTCTATAGTACAAAGAACAAACATCAAACATTCTACCCAACCCTATGGAAGTCGTAAATATTATCTCGGACCATGAAGACCTTTCCTTCGGGCTACATGAGCTAAGTTGTTAATTACAATTCTACGGAATAGTGTAAAGGGACCATTGGGGCCCCGTCTGATTCCATAGGCCAGGCGCAGATCCAGGTTCCGGTCCAGCGTGTTGGGATCTCATCTCAGAATGAGCTGTCGGAAACCAAGGACTATGATTCGGTCATTATTTGACTTTTGTTGCAAGAATCTTTAAAGCTTCTTTTTAGTCAAATACGCTCTTTTATTTCCCGGAGGCCGTAAGACGGTGTAGCCAAGGAACTCGGGTTCAGAGGCTTTTGGAGGGCGACTCGAGATTTTTTTAAAAAAAGGTATTTTAATTTGCGACAGGGGACACACAAAGGTATCGATGTATCACAGAAAACCACCTTGCGGTTGCCTTATTTTTTTATTTGCTCTCTCTCCCTCCGGTGGCTTCTGTTTCTCTCTGTAGCCCGTTGTTTTTTGGGGTCGTAATAATAGCCATGCACACATGCCATTGCCATTTGTAGATAGGTAGTTTGTTTTATAACTCCTCCCCCGATCCCAACGTGCATCCGTCCATCTGATACAGTTCGCTCGCCGTCTAGCCTAGCCTAGCCTAGCTTAACCCATTATTTCTTCCTATCATGAAAGAAAGAAAGAGCGAAAAAAAACGAAGGATGAGGAGACGATGGAGAATCATTTACTCCTCCTCCTCCTCCTCGAGGGTGGCCTTGGCGATGCGGTCCAGATCCCGCTGGCCGGCCTGGGTGATACGACGGCCGCCCTTCTCCTCGTCCTGCTCGATGACACCGATCTTCTCGAGGGCCTGGAGGATCTTGCGGTCGACAGCGCCCGAGGCGTCAACGTGGTGCGAGGGGCGGGAACCGCGGTTCTTCGGGGATCCGTGGACCTTGCGGAGGCGGCCGACACCGACGGTCTTGCGCAGGTAGATGTGACGAGCGACAGCGGCGGCGCGGACGTAGAACCTGAACAACAAAAACATTGAACGTTAGGAGAGCGGCCGGCGACTTTCTGGGGCCGGAAAGGCGGAGATATCGTACCAGTCAGCGTTCTGAGGAGGGAGCTCGTTGGAGCAAGAGGTCTTGACAGTGTCAACCCAGGCTGTTCAATTCAAATTCCACCGATCAGCTTGTCTGCCTCCACGCGTCGAAGAATTGATATCAGAAGGGAAAAAAAAAAAAGGACGTGATTTGTGACGAACCTGGGATTGGCAGCTTGCCCTGGCGCTTCAAGAACGCGGAGTAGGCCGCGATGAACTTTTGCGCCTGCAGTCAAAAAAGAGTACTATCAGCGAATGGCCCTCTCCAAAGTTTGGCTCTGTCAATCCATGTGTATCTGCCCATATGACGTCCACCTGCGAGTCGCATGCCATGTATATGCCTGTTTCCTGCCCAATTCTCCTGGCCAGCACACTCCCCGCAGCGTCCCTGAGATGTGCCAATCTTTTTTACTTCCCCCCAGACCGTAGTGTGCGCGTTCCAACCCTCAATCAAATTCCAGAAAGATCCTCCTCTTCTCACGGTGGTGTCGTCTTCCGCAGGGCTTTTGTAGGGAGACTTGAGAGGCAACTTACGTCCACGTCGCGAACGGTGACACCACCCATGGTTGCGACTTATGACCTCGAAGGCGAATCGAAGGTGTACGAGCTGAAGAGGAAGCCGGAACGAGGAGAGAGGACGGGATGTTGTCGTCGTTGGGTGTCGGTCAGGTCGAACCTCGAAATTTCACACGCAGACGGGCGACGTCGGGGCTCGCTTGGCTTCGTCCTGTGCGGGTTCTGTGCGGGCGCCTCGCTTAGCCTGTCGGGGTTTAGCCGTACCCTAACCGCTCCCGTTTCTGTGCCTGAGGCTCTGACCCAATCCATCTACAAGTCACTTCTACCTACTACAGTACACCAGCAGACGAACGACAACTCCTGGAACGTCCCGGAAAAGCAAATCACCGCGTTCTACATTAAGCCAGATACAGTTCCTCTAGTAAATTACTAATACAAGTGGTATAAAAAAAAATCATCACTCATAACTCCCATCTACCCAAAACTCCAGACACCTGTTTCCATCCAGTCTCTTTCCCTAAAGCGTCGGCGCCCTCTTGAGCCCGATGCAGTATCGGACAAATAGGGTATCAATGAAATGCTCGTGCCTGATCCCCGGAGGCCGTCGTCTCTCAAACTCGTCAATCGCATCTTGTACACTGAATCCCTTCCTTTCGATAAGGTAGCAGACGATCAAGAACCCGGTTCGATTAAAGCCATAGTGACAGTGTACCCCGACCAGCGGGCGTGGAAGCTTGCTGTCACCATGCTTCTCCATCCTATCTGTTATCTCGTTCTGTAGTCGATCAACGAGCGCAATGAAATCTCTAACCTCATCTGGTGTCGGAGGTATCTTGGACACGGTTGGGTGCTTATGATAGTGAATCCCGCCTTTCTCCAGTTGGGCTGGATCGTACACGGGGTTCTCATGGCTGATATCGATGACAGCGTAGATTCGGCCTTTCCATTCCTCAGAGAAGAGCACGGGGTTATGCTCCTCATCTACCTCCCGAAGCATTTTCAATGCTACGAAGGTGTCCGCAATGGGCTCCGAAACAGGTTGAACTTTCTTCCACTTGGCAAGGTTCTTGACATCCCATTTTCCAGACGTGTTCAGGTGTCGCAACTGCCATCCGAGGTTGAGTCGATAGTCAACATACCTGAAGAGAAAATCTTGGATGACACCAGCCAGTGTGCGGTAGGTTGCACGGTCATAGAGGAGAGCATGAGATGCTGGTGCTGGCAGGATGGCCGTCTTCACGAGGCGCCCCCGCTTGCTAGCTTGCTTTTCTCCATCCTCTTGCGGCAAGACTGCCTCACCATTTGAGATCTCAAGTCCAAATTCCTCTTCATGAGCGAGCAGGTTATACGGCACTCCACTCTGGTCTTGAACCCTGGACGCATCCGGCACGATGGTACTCCCAGTGACCTTCATTCTAGCGTCAGGCCTGACTCCCCCAAAGTACTCCAGAAGTTTCTCGATTTCTGATGCCTTGGTGATAGCATCCGCCTCTCCCGCCACTAGTAGAACTGGCGTCTGGACGCGAGTCCAAATCTCCTCGCCGGGAATACCTCCAATAGCCCTGCCATTCTGATATCTAGGAAGACTCCCCCAGGCCATGCGTCTCCACACTGGAGTTTGGCTTTGCTTATTAAAACGCACCTGAAGCTGCCTGGTATCTGGATCGGCATCTTTCCCAACGAACCTAGAGACACTTTGGCTCTTTGGACCACCGCGTCGATCCCACCACCGCCAGATGTCGAAGACCGGATCCGGTATCCAGAGAAGCCTGCGAAAAAGCGCAGCCTCCTCTTGGGATGGCGGTGATGCGCGGGGACAGACGGCGATGAGTCCCACGATATGTTTTTGTAATTCACAGCTCACAGGCGACGTTGAAGACGCGATCAGAGCAGAGAGAGAGCAGCCTAGGCTATGGCCTATCAGTACTACTCCTTGTCCAGCCTCTCTGTCGCGATATTTCTCAATCGCAGTGACGAGAAGCTCGGCTAGCGCCTCTACCGTATATGCCTCCCATGACGTTGGTGAGAAAGCGGACAGCCCGCAACCTGGAAAGTCGATCCCGAAGCAAGGTCCAACGTTCGACAAACTTGTCAGAAGGGGGTGAAATTGTGCCAGGGACCCTCCTAGTCCATGCACAAAGACCAACAGCGGCATTGGGGTGGGCTTGGATGGCAGCTTGTCCATGTGAGGGTGCGGGCGGAAGAATGTTCTGATAGAGGGATACGTGGCAACCGACGTGGTGTAGGACACATATGCAGAATGTTTCCTGAGCAGCCCTGGATCAGTGTTGAGAGCTATATCGCGCCGTACTTGTTAGCCTCAAATTCGAGAGAAATCACGGACAATCGGCGCGACAAGACGAACCGCTTGCAGACAGACTTTGGCGCCGGAACATGAACCTCCTCCCTTTCCCACCGGTCGCCTCTATTCCGCCTGATAGGCCCCCATGATGAACGTTATCCTCGTCTTCTGACGATGTCACCGTACCGGTAGACACCCTGTGATAGGTCTTTCGCTCCAAGGGCGGATTCCTGCCCTTGCGACACACCAAAGAAACCGACAGGATTCCACAGCCGACCATTGTAGCGATGCAGATGGTCCAGAATACTAACCGTCCCCAATTCACGCCGTCATAGCCATCGATGTGGCTCGAAGCGCAGATGGGATGGCTGGACAAGCCAATGTAGGAGAATACCGTGCAGAGCGCGCCTAAGAAGCACAGGGCGGTGCCAGAAGCAGAGGGAGGCAGACGGGCCGACGGATGGAAGGTTGGGGACGAGCTCGGAGAGAATGGCGCTTTATTATCCATAGACATTGTTGGCGCAGAGGGAAGTAGAAACTATTATTAAAAGCAAACTCCCTCCTTACGTGGAGCTTCACCCCCGTGACACCCCGTTTATTTTTGGAGCAATCTTGACGGCGCAATGCGCTCCGGAAGGAGCCCGTAGATCTGGAAAGTATCAAGGTCCGCCTTCCACGAGCTGATCGCCGCAGCCTATTCTCGGCTGCGCAGAACAGCACGGGACAGCGCGGATTGCCGTACTTGTGGATCGAATGATAGAGAAAGAGACACCGAAGACGATGATGTGTGAGGCGTATGCTGTCGCGGAGGCTCGGTGTCTAGCCCTGAGAATTCAAAACAGACTGATCGCCACGGCTGGCAGGAAATAGGTGTTCGAGAAGCCCAATTGAGCCAATCAGCGAGGCGAACCGGACCCAGTGCCTTTACCTCTGGCTGTCAGCCTTGACAGATCTCGGGGCTCAATCCTTACTCTACAAGCGCAAGGAGCTGGGCCGTTGTCGCCGCGAGGTTGTCAACAACAGGAGAAGATCGGGGGCTCAAAGGAGCAAGAGGCTGCGTAAGGACGCTAATATCGGGTGATGCAAGTCTCTCTGACAATGATCAATTCCGTCAGCCACAGGAGGAGTGGGATGGGTGAATGTGACACGGCGACAAGCAAATGGATACGGCATGGAGCTAGTAGCGACACTGTGACTGGGAACAAAACAGCAGCAGAGAGCATGGCGTGGATCGAATTGCGCGTTGACGTACCTGGAAATGTCGCTCCCTACTCTACTCGAGAGAATGGGATACATTGACGCTTGATCGGCGTCGAGCCTGCTCTCGAGGATCGTGCAAGGCGTGCGATCGCAAGCGCGGCGGATGAATCATAGGCTGCAGCGCCCACACATGGGTCGGGCAGCCGAGCGGCTCCCCGGGCGTCGGGCTCCGCAGGGCATGCAAGCCACCAGCGATCACCCGGCCTCCTGGGCCCGGCCTCCCTACGTGTCCTACTTGGGTGGGTGCGACGTTTCTGGAACTCTACAGGATTTCTCGGTCGGTGTGTTTCGGGACGCCGCTAGACAACACTCTGATCCTTTTCTATCGCCAAGATCTACGGAGTACGCCTGGTTCCCTGAGCCATGAGGTGCAGCCCGCGGGCAGGGCCACGGCCCTCCGGAAGCCGAAGCATTCTCGTCCAATGCTTGTCGCACGGGGTAGCCCTCCTGGTATCGAGTACATCACCTCTTGCCCTTCTCGGGCAGCAGCTAGATGCTGAGAAACTCGCGATCAATAATGCATGGCAATAATAGTCCTCTCGGGTTAGAATAGGTCAGTCATCGCGCCGTGTGAGGCATCCCCAACCAGTCGCGCATACTTGGCCAGCACACCGCGTGTGACATGTGGCTTCGGTGGTTGCCAGTTCTTCAGTCTCTCCCGGATCTCCTCGTCCGAAACATCCATACTGAGCTCGTTGGTCTCTGCGTTGATGGTGATCATGTCGCCGTCTCTCACAACAGCGATGGGACCCCCGACCGCGGCTTCGGGTACAATGTGCCCGACGATGAACCCGTGACTGGCTCCGGAGTATCTGCCGTCCGTGATTAGGGCGACGTTGGCGAGTTTTGCGCCCATAAGGGCAGCGCTTGCTTTCAGCTGCTCCGGCATTCCTGGACCACCCTTGGGGCCCTCGTAACGGACGACGAGCACCAGGTTCTCGTCCCTGGGGATCTCACCCTTGTTAAGAGCATCGTTGAGCTCATGCTCCTTGTTGAACACCCGCGCCTTTCCAGTAAACTTGGTACCTTCTTTGCCGGTGATCTTGGCCACCGCTCCGCCTGGTGCCAAGTTCCCTCTGAGGATCTGAATATGTCCAGTTGGCTTGATCGGATTGTCGAGAGGCCGGATGATGGCTTGATCCTGAGGCAGGGAGGGGAAAGATTCGACGTTCTGCGCCAGCGTCTTGCCTGTCACAGTGGGGATGTCACCATCTAACAGCCCAGCTGCTATAAGCAGTTTCTGCACAGATGGAATGCCTCCAATTTCATACAGGTCGGCCATGTAATATTTACCACTGGGAGCAAGATTGGCGATGAACGGGACCTTGTTGCTGACCCTTTGGAAATCATCAAGGGTCAGATCCACACCAGCTGTCCTCGCCATGGCAAGGAAGTGGAGGACACCGTTCGTGCTTCCACCCAGCGCCATTGTCATCACAAGCGCGTTTTCAAAGGACCGCTTCGTAAGCAGGTCTCGAGGCCTGATGTTCTTCTCCATGCAGACTTTGATGGCATCTGCAGCCTTTACACACTCCCGCATCTTTGCAGGCGAGGTAGCAGGGGTCGAAGACGAGCCTGGCAAAGACAAGCCCATCGATTCAATAGCAGTAGCCATCGTGTTCGCGGTGAACATGCCACCGCATGCTCCAGCACCGGGGCAGGCGTGTTGCTCAAGGTCCTCCATGATCTCATCTTTCGTCTTGCTGGTGTCGCCGCCGTCGTCTGGTTGACGCAGTGTATCATATGCATAAGCGCCCGCAGCTTCAAAACAGGTCGAGATGTTGATCGGTTTTCGGAGCAGCTTGGAGTAACCAATCTGAATGGTCCCTCCGTAAATCATAAGCGAGGGTCTGTTATGCCTGGCCATACCCATAATCACACCAGGCATGTTCTTATCGCAGCCAGGGATGGCAATACATGCATCATGATACTGGGCACAAGTCACAGTCTCAACACTATCGGCGATTATCTCTCGGGTCTGGAGGGAAAAGCGCATGCCTACCGCCCGTCAGCGGAGCTCAGGACGCAGCGACGGTCTTACTGTGTAACCCCGTATGTACAGTACCTTCACTGCCCATCGTGATCGCATCTGAGACGCCAATGGTATTGTATTGCCAACCGATCATGCCCCTGTCTTCGACAGACTTTTTCACGGTCTTTGCCAGGTCCAGCAGATGCATGTTGCATGGGTTGCCTTCCCACCATACCGAGGCGATACCGACCTGTGGACTTTTCTTCATCGCCTCTCGGTTCGGCACGCCTGCGGCATAAAGCATCGCCTGAAGAGCGTTTCACAGCATTAGTGGCCGAACACGAAACATCTGTAACAGACCAAGCATTCCTGTCTCAACTTACCTGTGCACCGGGGAAGTCATGGCCCCTGGTGATGGTTGTCGAGTACCTGTTCAAGACAGGCGTACCGTCCTCGTGCTTCGCTCCCTCGGGAGCGCAAGGGAATGCAATGTATCTTGCTTCTTCCGAGGCAGGATACAGCGCCGTATTTGCCGACTCCATGATGGATCGATAAGTACTCATGCGTCCCGGAACTTGCTTCGGAGAAAGAAACGAAATAGCGAGCGGCGGGGTAGTTCAATCGGCAACCCGCGAACGAGAGGGGTTCTCTACGAGAGCAAGCAACAATTGCATATAATAAAGCAGAAAGAAAGAACGGGAAGATAAGAAACAGTAGAGAAAGTGCAGAAAGAGTGCAATTCGCTTAGAACAGCGACATCGTCGCCTCCGCTCGCGATGCCGGAGACCGTACCCCGCTGTCTGGGCCAGTCATTCAGCCAAACCGCAGATCGGCCATTGGACCGCATCAGCGGACTCGGGGAGGATGCCGATGCGGGGAACGGCAAGCAAGAACCTCGGGAGGCTTTTCTCCGAATCTCTCGAGTAAGCGGGTCTCCGTTGTTTGTCATTAGTAGAGTGCCAGAGAGGTTTCTGCCAACAGATCATTGAAGGACAGTGATCCAGTATCATATCCAATATTTAAGCAGCATCTATTTGACTGTATGCCTGGCTTACACTTACAAATTGGCACGTCAGTTATGTCCCACTGTAGATTATGATAGTTCACATAACTTCCATATAGAACATAACAGTACCAAAGATCTAGATCTTGCTCGCAGATGTTCCATTTCATGACTGGTCATGAATGCTTGTCAATCTAATATCGTTTTTGAATGGCATAGATTTGTAGATACGGTCATGCTAACATATGACACTCGTCTGAGAAGAATAAAGATAATATGTTGGACCACTATATATATAACCTTGAATACTAGCTGTCGAAAAATCTTATGTCATGTCAGAGAAGGTAGTTCTACAAGTTATCTTGATGAGCTTCCTTTTAACTTCTTGTTTTAATTAGTTTCGTGCGCAGGAAATAGGAAATAAATAATACTCTCCAAAACCTGGTCTCATAGAGCATACATAAATTTAAGATAACAACATGAACAGCCCTTAGACAAGCCTAGACGCATGGACATAAACGTTGAAAAACAGTAAACTCAACAGAAGTGTAAAAGACAAGTCACTCAACTTAGGCACGGATGAAATTACTGGTGGGATTCTCGGCCCGTCCGGCTGTAATGCCGTTGTCGCTGTCCAATGCAACACGAGAGTCGTATCTTTGATAATGCGAAAATGGTCAGGACAGTCACAAAGCAGAAAGTAAGCGTATATTGGATATTAATATGAAGAATTCCACGGTAAAACGGCTTGCATGATTAAAAAAGGAATAAAAGGGTGAGGATAGGAGAGATTGTACAGGGCTGGGAGCGTCCTCGATAAGACCGTACCTCTTCTTTCCCCAAGCTGCACATACTGTACATACAAAGATACTTATGCAGCTGCTTCTTTCCTCCTCTTCGAGCAGTGAAATGACAGCAGCAAGCGTTTGTAAAAGAAAGGACTCAGTAATTAGATAGAAAGCCATTACAGATCCAGCCGCATCTAAATACTACCAATTTATAAAATAGCTGATTTAAAGATCCATTGGATCGGTGGGTTGAAACAACTCCGTCCGAAGTGCATACAAATACAAATGTTTCAAAAGATTATAGGATTAATACTAGGCAGAGAACCGGAACCGGCCTTGACAAGCAGTGGGTCTGTATGTTCGTATTTGCTTCGTATACTGTATACGCCGTCTACGCTATATTAAACAATGTGTCGACATCACACCAGTACCTGGCCTAGGCAACAATGTAACAATGCCTAGGAGGTATTCACATGTGCCTACATTTTGTGGCGTCTTCGACACCGGAAATTATTCCATTTCCCACGCGGAGCAGCCCTCATTCGTCGGGCTTTATAATGCTCACGTCATACTTCAGCCGCACCCAAGGAGCCCCAAACCCGTATAAAGGGAGAGTGGCTAAGTTGGAAATGTTTGTGAAGCTTTCGGGTCCTTCTGTGATTCTCTTTCCCTGTCAATAAAATAAGTACGAATTACATACACTTCTTCACCTGCATCCTGATCGGCCGCATAGAGGCAACTACATGCATTATTCTACTTCAAACTCGAGGTAGCTGTGTCAAGTTCGAAAGTGAATAATATATGAACTGGGTCGCAGGACTTTTTCTTTTCTGAGAATCAAAGATCTTCAAACTCCGCATTCTTCCAGAATTGAGCTTCTCGACATAACCATATCAAGAATGACCGACAGCTGCAGCTTCAAGCTCGTCCAAGCCGTCGGGATCATAGGCTCCGCTTTCGCCTCCGGTACGATAGTCCAGTATATCAATCAAATGGCCCCCCTCGCTTCCCCACCCCCCTTATTCCCCATGGAACTGACACCGACAAAAACAAAAACACAGGCGGCATTCTCTCCATCTCCTTCCTCACCGTCCCGGCTCTCCTCCTCCCCGCGCGCAACTCCAAACTCAGCACCAGCACCGGCGCCACGCCCGCCAGCACCATCTCCCACCTGACGCACCAGTGGCTGCACGTCTACGACAAGGGCAAGTTTATCTTCCCCTCCCTCGCGGCGGGATCCGCCCTCGCGTACACCTTCCTCGCCTGCACGCTCCGCCACTCCCCGGGCGGCCGGAGCCCCAGCGGCGCGGGCAAATTCGCCCAGCTGTATTTCGCCGCGGCGGCGGCGACGTTTGCCATCGTGCCGTACACGCTAGTGTTTATGCTGTCGACGAACGCGCGGCTCGAGGCGCGGGCGACGCGGGATGATAAGGTCGAGAGGGAGGGGAAGGAGGGCATGGCGATGAGTGCGGAAGAGGAGGCACGACGGGCGAGGGAAGACCGTGAGGTGCCTGGCTTGATCCGCAAGTGGGCGTTTTTGAATACTATTCGGGGGTTGTTTCCGCTGCTGGGAGCAGCGATAGGCATGGCTGCCACGTTATGTGGTTGAGCGGCTGAGCAGTTTGAATGGAGTTGACCATGAGTGATTGGGTGCATGGGAAGTTAAGAAAGGGGCTACTAAGGAGGCATATTGAGTTGAAACTGACGTTGAGGGATGTCAAAAGTGTAAAAAAGTTGACAAAGTTTGTTGCTTATGGAGACTGGCATGTCAGAATCCCGGTGTAGAATGTTCTCATTTGGTCAATTTCATGCCGGCCCCTGTTGACATCGACAAGTGATGGCGGTGTTCACTGCGCTCGTTTGTATTATTAATGATGATAGACGTATGCATGCAATCCACACCATATAGCTGAGCAAGGAAACTCCTCTTAATAAACGCTGGTTAACAAAAAGATTTCTATTTTCAATAACTCAATTGAACAGCAATAGTACAGGAGTGAGAAATTACGTGTAGTAAGATAAAGCCGAAAAGGTGGTGGGTATCTTGGTGGCCGAGATGTACGAGAGCCGGCAATTATATCACCAATGTGTAAAGCTCCTCTCCACAAGACTCCAGGTATTTGTGTGAAGCATTTCCAAGGTTTCAATGGACGCCTCGGCGCCTTGCAAAAAGCGGTTCACATAATCCCTGAGGACGTCGTCTGACTGCTGCAGACAAAGCTGGTATGAACCTAACCTCTGAAGACGAAACACCTGGAACATGGAAATGTCTCATCAACTTATGTGTCAGCGCTGGACCCGTCTGATGATTCTCTCTCAACTGTAGACCACTGGCCGGAGTCCTGCAGCGCCCCATCCGTATCTAAATCTTGCAACGAGGTCCCCCTTGGGGCAGTATCACCTGATACCGTCTCAGGTGCCTCAGAATCCATACGGGTATCTGCAGTTACCGCAAACCCGACATTCTTTCCAGTACTTGACGGGCGCGGAGCTTCTTCGAGCACATCACCATTCCACGGTTTGCACTGCTTCACGAGCTCGCCGCAGCGTAGGCAGATCCACCCCTCCCCTTCCTCGGCTTCTAACTTCTGCGCAATGCAGACAAAGCAATATATGCATCCGCAAGGAACGGCCTCGTATGGGTTTGTAATATCTGTCTGGGCAGAGCCAACAATGCCCCCTGAAGCAGCGGACATACCTACTACTTCATTTTCGGAGGTAGATGTGGGGTTCTGTTCTTGGTAACATATCGCGCAGGTCCGCTCAGGAAGAAACGCCAGCTCTCCTTGCTTCTGGCTCTTTTCATCTCCCTCACCACTCGCCTTCAATGTAGAAATGGTTTTCCGCCACGCCCTGGAGAGCCATCGTCGCCAACGACTGATTCCAACGAGGGGCAGTAGGAACAAAAGGAATTCGGTGAACGCATGCCAGACAAGCTGACGGTTGAGATATTCAAAGGATACCTCCCGGCTAACTTGAGTAGAAGGAGGGGTGAGTCGGATGCGGAGGATGCGGTCTACCAGTGTGCGATATCGACCGTTGACCAGGAAAACTAGGAATGACACAAAAGCCGCGATCGAGTGCACTGTCGAAACAAAGTCCTTTATTCGTGAAAGCAGTCGTACCTCCTGCGAGGGCTGGAACCATAAGTATATCAAAAGCGACAACCGAAGAAGCTTGCTGGGTCGTTACCTCCTCATAACCGGATTCCTGGTCGATTAACCAGCTTTCCAATTTGTCCCAGGCATAGCGGCCACCGACGGTAAGCAAAGCATAGAGGGTTTTCTGCCATTTTGTTGGGGGTGAATAGACGGGGCCTTTACTTCGACTATCCGTATACCTCAAGTTCTGGAGCGCCGCACCGTAGGATGCGTTATGATCCCATATCGAAAGCTTAAATAAAATAGCGCGAAGAACGAGTTGGATTTCGTGAGACCAGTCTTCTCGCAAGTGAGGCTGTTACAAGCAAGTTAGTATATCGAAGTAAGGCTGCAGAATATGCTTGCCAGTGTACTCACTCCAAAATACTTCAGCGCCTCCCCGACCTGCCCGTTCAGCAAACCGAGCAACTCTTCATCAAGCAATTCCGCGTCGACTTGGCCGACACGAAAGGCCGGTCTTGTCCCTTCTCGTCCATTAAGCAAATTCCACAGTCGTAGCGCCGAATTTGGCAATCTGTTCAAAGGGCGCGGGAGCCTCTGGAGAGCGGCCGTATTGACGCGCGACGCCCGCTGCTGCTCCGCGAGACGGGCGCGAGCTTCGGCCTCGCGCTGACGGCGCCGCTCCAGAACCCGCTCCTGAGCAGCAGCGAAGTTTGCCGAGCTCATCGTGGAATCATCATGCGATTAAATGACCGAAGATGTGCAATGAGGAAAGGAATACTGTTAGACCGGGAGCATTCGAGCTGGATGGCTGGAATCATCTCCGGCGGTGTCTCCAGATCACCCGCAACCGAGGTTGAGGTTTCCCACGTGACTGATATGGATGCCTATCAAGTCCTCCATTTACACGCGCTAGAAAAACAGCGAGAACGCATTTTTACAGAGATCTATACCGAACACAGTTCCAAAACATCGTTCGGAAGCGTCCAATCCTTCATCAGGTCATTACGCGTCTGAAACTGCATCATCAGCCCGGCCTCCAGATGCCAGGCGACATGGCAGTGGAATGCCCACATCCCCGGATTGTCGCCTCGGAACCGGATCAGGGCCCACCCAAATGCATCTACAGTGACAGTATCCCTCCGGACCGGGTTCGTCGTATTTAACGACCCGTACGTATGCCAAGGGAAGTACTGCTCCCATGAGGTGGCCATGACCCAGAATTGGTGCCCATGAAGGTGGAATGGATGTGCACCATCGTCGAAGTTCGTGATGAGGACATCGACGACTTGGCTTTGAGGAATTCCAACGATGTATTGATTGGGAATGCCGTAGGATGGTGTTACACCGGTTACGTTGAATGTTTCATTGCCGGCACGCAGCTCCGGGACGACCTTATTGAGAGTTGGAATATCGGACATCTTCCAGCTTGTGCCGTTGACATATGCCCGGTCCAAGGCATATTCTCGGATTCCGAAGGAGAATTGAATAGAGTAGAAAACGTCCGCTGGAGGTGCGGGTTCCTGGACTGTTGGCGTGAGAAGAGTTGAATTTAGATCTTGGCACATCACATTTCTCGCATCCGACCAATCTATGGATTTTTCGTCTTTGGGGTCTTCTTCGCTATCTGTATAGGTCAGAATTCCTTTCATGCCTGGAACGAGCACCGGATTCTTTGCACGGAAGCATAATGTATTCAGGTCTGCCCGGATCCAGTAGTTCGTTTCCTCTTGGTCAGCAGTCAAAATTACTGAATAACGTTGTGCCACAGCAATCTCCAACCTATGAACACTCAACGGCTCGACCATGGTCGCATCTGCCTCGATGACAGAGAGCGTATGGTTATCAACAGAGAAATGAAAGGATGCGAAACCTCCTGCATTAATGAGCCGGATACGATGCCGCTTATTCTTCTGCACAGAGATAACTGCGCGTGTTGAATTGTCGAAGCAGGTATAGCCACTGCCAACGGCCAAAGAAGAGCAATTAAAACTTTTCACCGTCAGCGCAACGCTGGCTCATGTGCCTGGGGAAATGAGAGTCCTACAAGTTTGTGCCTTGCATTAACCCATTATCTGGGACAGGTTCCGTGTTCTCGTTACCGCTTGCGAGATAGCCAGGCAATAACGCTGAACTCATGTTGTGATACCAGTCCTGAATGATCACAACCTGATCATGATCGTAGCTCTCCCGAAAGTGGGCTTCTTCAGGCGCATGGACTATAAGGGGGCCGAAAAGGCCATCCAAATATTGAGTCGAATAATGTGAATGGTACCAGAATGTACCATATTGATTATCAATTGTAAAGTTATACACAAAGCTCTTTCCTGGGGGGATGGGACACTGCGTAATCCCAGCAGTGCCGTCCATCCAGTTGGTACCATTCTGGAACATACCATGCCAGTGCAGCGTCGTTGGCTCAGGCAAATTGTTTGTCACGTTGACGACAACCCGGTCCCCTCGATTCGCCCGAATTAAGGGCCCCGGAAACTGTCCGTTAATGACATACATCTTCCGGACGACGCCTACACCATCAGTCACTGATATGAAGACTGGATGGGATGCATTGAAACTCACCATCTGGGGCGCCTTCGATTTCAGACAAAGTAAAATTGTAGACACGGGTCGTAGGAGCCGCGTTAATATCCCAAGTAGTCATATCAAGAATATATTCGGAGATATTCCGCCGCCATGGCTCCAAGAACTGTTGACTGGCACCACCGTTTCCCGCCACGCGGGAGGTGGAAGGCCCTGCTGGAGAGAGGTCGGGGCCCAGGTGTTTGAATCCCAGGCCCAGGCCCAACCCGAGACCCTGGACGATGACAATAAAAAGGATGACTGATCCAAGGCTAATCAGGCAGAGCCTGAACCGTCGAGCAACTCCAGTTAGCTGCTCATTTATAATCTCTCGATTTGGCAGCAAAGATGGATCACTACCGCTGCTGCCCATCCTTGAGATGCGCCTGTACGCACAGATTCCTGCTGAAAGTGACAACCATGTATCCGGAGAGATGAAAACAGAGAAAGGGACTAGAAGAGTCACCGAAAGATACTACACATGGAGAGGCAGATCGAAATCTCCGGACAGTGGAGTGACAAGTTGATTGTATGGACAGGATTCGGAGAGATTCCGACTGCCGATTAGGAAGGTAGATATTGAACCTGGAAGACTATTGGCCCGGCCCCCTGCATAACGCCCAAGGCGAGGAGTCGAGAAACAAGCAATTTCAAGCAAATGCGACGTCGAAGCTTGTGCACGGTGGAGTCGAGCGTCATTGCGACGCGTTCCCCGCAGAGGAACGTCAGTACGCCGTTCATCGACGGCCATTCCAGCACGTGGTGGATCGGTGGAGAAGGTTGCGTTCGCCGTCCCGGACGAACATGACAAGCGGCCACCGCGGGGCCCGAAGGACACCCAACGAATCATTGCCGGATGTTTCTAATCGTGTGGGTGGAGGAGTTGCTGTCCACTGCTGACATCTCGGAAGCTCGGTTCCGTTTGCCCTCACAACGGTCCTCGATCCCAGGGGGCTAATGGCATGCGATCTATCGAGTGAGATGCCCTCCACAGGCAGCGTGGCCATGCCGTCCCTTGCCATTCATCGATGCCATACTCTGTCATCAGGTGGGCCATGGTTCGCAGTGCCGGCTTCTCGAGCTAGCATCACACGAGCAGCTCCTCGTGGTGAACTTTCAAAGTTGGATATCACGAGAAGGGGGTTGCAGTGCCATGTGCTGGACTTCCCCCAATACATATAAAGAGATGATGTCGTCCAGCCCTTCACCCAACCGCTGATCGTCTCACATCGACTTCCTTTGGCATAGTCAAGGTCTCGCGAACAGTCTTCAAGATGAGGCCCTCGATCGCTATTTTTCTCACGGCCGTGGGTATGGCCTGTACGGCGACGGCAGATGTCGCAAACCCGACAATCGAGGAGATCGAAGCTGCGGCCGCAACGACGCTTCCCCTCTCTCCTGTTTCCAATGTGAAGGGTCTTGCTTTTGACCGGTTCTTCCAGATCTGGCTGGAGAACAGTGTAAGTGATGTGGTAACTATTCGAGCTTTGTAGCCTTCATGGTTGACCTCGAATGAAAAGGACTACAACGCGGCGGCTGGTGATGCCAACCAGAAATACCTTGCATCGCAAGGAATCACTCTGACCAACTACTGGGCCGTCACCCACCCATCGGAGCCCAACTATTGCGCTTCTGCCAGCGGTGACACCTTTGGAATGGACAACGACGACTTCCACCAGATTCCAGAAAATGTATCGACCATTGCCGATCTTTTTGACACCAGAAAGATATCTTGGGGCGAGTACCAGGAGCATATGCCTTATCCAGGTTATCAAGGCTTCAACTACTCCAATCAGCAAACCTACGCAAATGATTATGTCCGCAAACACAACCCCTTGATTCTCTTCAATTCGGTCACCAATGACAAAAACAGACTGCGGCAGATCAAGAATTTCACCGAATTCTTCAATGACCTTCACAACAAGCGTCTCCCCCAATATGCCTTCGTGACGCCAAACATGACCAACGATGGGCATGATACCAATATCACTTTTGCAGCAGAATGGGAGCGGAACTGGCTCTCTGGCCTTCTCAACAACGAATACTTCATGAAGGACACCTTGGTTCTGCTCACTTTCGACGAAACCGAAACCTACCCCAAGCCGAACAAGGTTTTCAGCATCCTCCTGGGTGGGGCTGTCCCAGAACACCTGAAGGGAACTGAGGACAACACCTTCTATACGCACTACTCCACCATCGCCACCCTGTCCGCAAACTGGAAGCTGCCATCTCTCGGCCGCTGGGATTGCGGAGCCAACATCTTCCAGCTCGTGGCAGAGAAGACTGGCTATGTCAACTACGATGTCGACACGACCAACCTCTTCCTTAATGAGACCACTCCGGGCCCTCTTTCCACAAACACTTACTCGGAATACTCCCCTGACTGGCCCATCCCGGCGACTTCCGAAAAATGCTCCGCCGGGTATGGAATCCTCGAGAAGGTGAAGGAGACTTATGGTCATTTGGAGCCGACCTACAACTACACCAGTCCCTTCCCGTATGATACGAAAACCGGCTACAATGTCCACGTTACTGCCACTAGGAAAAATGTGAGTTCATCCACTTCAAGTATTACCTCCATGGCCCCTCTTCTGCGACCTTCCTTTGCTCCCCTCGGATTTCTCTATCTATGTCTGCTATTCCTCTGTGTACTATAATCACAACTATCCTGCATCCATTTTAGATATTTGGGGAGTTTGAGAGTCAGTTGTCCCAAAAATGATTAGGGACGCACGCATTTCCGAGGATTAGTCACACATCGACCTGGCGATGCTAACGATTTTTTGGCAGAACGGAAAGGGCGACGGGCACTCGAAACATGACAATCACTGATAGGAACGCATGTATATATGATTTGCAATATAGATGTAAGGAGGACATGGATGTAATTAGACAAACTCGAGATTCTTGACCCCGAAATGGTCACTCCTCCCAGCTGTATATATCATCACGTGTTTCCAAAATCAACGGCGATTTGATTCAATGTCTAGATAATTTCAATTTCTTGTGTTGCTTTCTCTGGATCTTCACCCAGTGGAGGAGCGCGGAGATCGAGCGAGCCCACCATAGCGCCCGTCACAGGATGCGGATAATGGAAGGGCACGACCTAGGGAGCAACATCCCATGAATCAGCGAATAAACGGTTTACACTATAGAAACTAAATGAAAAGCTTTCATCGCCTGTGGTCGGCCCATCCACCGCCGTTTCTCTCGCTAGAGAGAGATGAAATATATACATACCCTCGTATCGGGCCACATCATGTTATTAGGGGTGAGCTCGTCCGGGCCTGCCGGGCCCTCCGGGAACGAGGTAGTAAAGAACGGGACGTAGTTTGGCCGTGTCTTCTGCCAGCCTTTGTCGAAATCGGCGTGCCAGAAGGGGAAGTAACGTAGATGGAAGATTTTCCAGATTCCGTTCTCGAGGATGTATTCGTTTTCGTAGACTCTATTTTATATATAACTCGGTCAGTTTCATGCGAAGAGCATTGACAATGCAATTATTACCCGACAAGATAGGAACACAATAGCATAGGTACTTACCCTCCTTCCCACCACTGCCTCTGGCCTCCAACAACATCGTCTCCCATGCTCTCATGCGTCCCCGCGCTCATCAATGTTCAAAGTCTCATTGTGGCGATCATCGTCGGTCCCGAGGTATCGATGTCCACGATATCCTGCGCTAAGAGGTGATCGAGAAGAAACCCGTGGACTGGGCCGTTGCGTCCACCGACGAAGCCTTTCGAAAACCGGTCGATATACAACCTGCGTGCTCCGGCCTTGCCTAGGAACCGGCTGGCAAGGAATTCGACTGATGTTTCAGGGTGGTCGGCAAAGAGATCAACAACCTATCGTATAAATCCGAAAATCCAGTTACTTATTTTTTTTTTTTTCACCCTCCTCGGTCTTTCTCTACTCGGGTAATTTGGCTCACTTCTTGGTACAGGCATTTGTCGAGATAGACCGTACTTGTGGTGCAATTTTCGCACTTCCGACTCTGCTATAGATGAATAGTCAGATTGCGGATTTCAGTATAGACGTATTGCCGCGCTGTGTATAGGTATGTGGGGAGTTCGTACCGGTCAGTATCTGTACCTGTTTCTGGAGGGCTTCAACTGTCGCTTTCAAATCAGCTTCGGCCATTTTCTCCACGTGACAGTTGAGAGAATGCGATATTTCTCTTAAAAGGTTCAAGTCAATAACTGGCGAAATCACCGCTTTGACCCAGTGTTCTTCTCTTCTGTCTTAAATAGCTTCTATCCAGGAAGGATAGCTACGACACAACGTTCGCTGAGGCTTGTTTATATCCTGTTACCCCAGACAAAGACCTCACTCTGTTCCTCTCATGCAACATATAGTTATTTTGCTTCAATCGGAGGCCTGCAGCCGATAGAGACTTCACTCAAGCTGTTCGTAGCAACAGCCTCGGGTTCAATGGTCGCAAGCAGTGTGACATTGGACTTCGACTGTTCAAGCTATTGGTCGCCAGCTTCCTTGCTCTCCAGGCCACGAGTCTCAACGAAATAAAGGATTGCTCAGCTACCGCAAGACTCTCCTCCATACTTTGAGGCATGGTTACACAGAGCTTGTCTTTGTTCCTCCAGATGCTCGCCCCACAGGCGTGGGGCCTTCAGGATGTCGTCTTGGAAGGACAAAGCATTGTACAGTACTTACAGTCGGTCTCCCCGCAATAAAGAAGATCGAGAGCGACCCCCGCAGTTCAACAGCATAGTTCCGGAGACGGGCTCAGTTTCCCCGGCCTCTGGTGTGGCATGTCGCACTGTAGTGATGGGAATCCGTTTGGCCGCGGCAGAGACACTCCTCCCGCAATGTTCATGGCATTTTCACCATTGCAATCGGTTAAACGTTGGTCGAGAGGGACTGGATAGCAAAAATCCACCTTTGAGAAGAATCTCATTCCAGTTACTCAGCAATGCAGAGATAGTGGGAACGCGTCAGAGCTCGCCCACGAGTCAAACTAAGACTGCGCGGAGAAATAAACCCTAGTTTCGAGTTAACAGAAAGCGCACTCTTGCAAGTTGTGATAGAGACAAATGCAGAAAGACCAATGTACATATTCTTTACTTTAGGCTCCTGTAGAGCTACCAGCTGACTACATACTCATGGAAGTGTCTGAATCCCGGTACGGTCTCTACCAAGTACTCTCAGAAAAGTCTGGTCTCCGCTGACGAGGGATCTCCATTCAGCGCCAGGACCATGTCATTACTCTGTGCCAGTATTTCTGCGCTATGCACCATTACTATAAATGCAAACAGCGACCATACGACATGGTTTCAGAGGATGAATACCCGGTCAATGAATACCCGGTCAAGAGACCCACAGGGATCTTCAGGAACAACGTCTTCGAAGAATCTCACTGAACATATTGGCAATTGATGATTGACTCGACAGGATCAATGTCTCTGACTGATGGCTTCACCATTCTATTACTGTATCTAGGCAGTGGTCAACCTACCGCCTCAAAGGACAAACTCTTCGTTTCGTCCAATATCTCAAATATCAACCCCCAGTTCGTTCAACCCTTGGAGTTAGTGTTTGAGTAATTTCTGTTTCTTGACAGACAAATTGCCAGAAAACATTTGTTGGTTCTTCTTGAGCTTTCGAGGAGGCATCTAATAGCGTCCATTACTTTTCACCGCTGGTATATCGAAAATCAAACCCAAGCAGGAAGCCTCAAAGCATCAGTACTGTACATTGCGCAGTGAGAACTAAGTCCGTAAATCACGCTTTTCACGAATCGCATATAGAACTTGGAAATATTTCCCGCACGCAGAAGCTCGGTTATTTGTTCTCAAGAAGAATTTGCGCAGGCTCCATGCTTCAAGATGCTGCAAAGACAAAGAAAGTAATGCGAAAAAAAGGAATCAGAATGGCTTCGTAAGATCAATATCTCCGCCCTCACAGATATATATACCTATACTTTGCACTTCGTAGAACCCAATCGGATCATCACTCTGGGCTAATCCTGATCAAGATGGCCTTAGTCTCCAAGTAGTTATCCAAGCTACATTTCAATCCCTTCCTTCCAACACCACTGCTCTTAAAACCTCCGGAAGGCATATCTTTCCCTGTTGTTGGACTGGTGCAGTTGACGGCAACCACTCCGGCTTCGATGAGTTTCGATACTCGGATAGCTCGGTCAATGTTCTTGGTAAAGACCGCTGCGTACAATCCGTACTCGGTATCATTTGCCTTAGCGATTGCTTCTTCTTTGGTCTTGAAGGTGTTGATGACCACTACTGGTCCGAAGACCTCCTCCTTCACAAGCCTGGATTGCTCCGGGACATTCTCGAAGATAGTAGGTTTGATAAGTAGCCGTCCTTAGCATCCCCTCCCATTGTCAGGGTACCGTCCTTCTTGCCGATCTCAAGATACGACTTTACCCGGTTGTACTGCAGCTCGTCAACCTGAGGACCATGGTCTGTCTTCTCATCCAGAGGGTCTCCAAGGCGGGCTGCGCCGAACTTTTCCTTGAAAAGGGCAAGGAACTTCTCTGCCACGCTCTCCTGGACGTATATGCGAGAGTTTGCCATGCACATCTGCCCGCTCAGATACCGAATGCTGAACTGGGTCTGTGTTGCGGCACTCTCGAGGTCTGCGTCCTCGAAAATAATTGCGGGCGACTTCCCTCCAAGCTCAAGAATTACATTCTCCATGTTCGAGGCCGCAGCAGCTGCCTGGATCTTTCGACCTGTGCAAAGAGAGCCGGTAAAGCTAACAGCCCGAACATCCATATGCGAGGCTATAGTGGCCCCGGTGGGTTCTCCGAAGCCAGTGATGATGTTCAAAACACCAGGTGGGAAGCCAGCCTTCTGGACCAATGTGACAACGTACGCACACTATGCCATCTTTCAGCGGATGCCACGGAGCACCGAGTAGGAAGCATCGAAAACTCACTGTCAGGGGAGCTTTTTCACTGCTCTTGAGAACCACAGTGTTACCTGCCGCCAAAGCTGGGGCGACCTTAAGACTGAAAAAGATAATGGGGGCATTCCAAGGTATAATGCAGCCAACAACACCATAAGGCTGCTTCACTGTGATGTTCAGATGGTTGCGGGTGTTGAGACTGGTCGTTCCCTGAGCGTCGAAACCGGCTGCCGCAAAATACTGGAAGTTGTCGGCTGCAACCATGGCGTCATTGAATCGAGAAATTGGTTTTCCCGTTGATATGGCTTCCAGACGGGCAAGCTCGTCGTTTGCTTCGCGAATAAGACTGGCAAGCTTGGAGAGGTAAACGCCCCTCTCCTGAAGATCTAAATCTCTCCATACTGGGAAAGCTGCTTTTGCAGCCGCAACAGCGTCATTCGTATACTTCTCGTCTGCCTCGTGAACTACACGAGAAAATGTGAGCTCGTCTGCCCAAGAATTGGCAGGTACATCGTCTACTCACCCTCCGCGACCGCTTCTCTTGTGGTAGGATTGATCAATTGAAGAGTTTCCCACTGGAGGACGGTTGGAACTATATTGTACGATGTAAACAATGCCTTCGCTTATGCAATTGGAGTCTCTAAATGCTTACCTTGCCGTTGATGAACAGTCGCGTCTCAATAGGCTCTTCGAGCGTGCGGGAGCCATAGTTGCATGCACGCGCTAAATCCTCTCGCTCAGATAGTGAAGATCTCAACAACGATGAAGTGATATTTACTGACAGACGAAGGAAGTTTCGCCGAATAAAAAAAATCCCCAACCCCCCCCCCCCCCCCACACACACATCTTTACCCTGTCTTCCCCAACTGGCAAACTTCAAAGGGGACAACGTGGGGCCCCCGCCAAGAGGGGTTACGGCCCCATTGTGAAGTGTCGGAGATACCCTGGTTGCTTCGGATATATCCATCGGAACACGATTCTTCAGGGCGAACCCTTGATATGCCAGGTCGAAAGGGTGGCGGAGCACATCGTTGCGGAGGCAAGGAGTGCAAATGCATCCATAAGGGGCCATGAATCGCCGTTACAAGTGGGATTTGGTGGAAGTGAGTGTCGACTGAGCGCATGACTTCTCCTTGATGCGGAGAACCAAGTATGGAACTAACCGTTAGAATGGGTTATTATATGTGGGGCCAAACAATGCGTTACTCCCGAGGATTATGAATTATTCCTTGAATCTTAAATCGCGTATTTGCGGTATGCTTTTGGATTTATTGCCAAAGATCATAAGCTATCGTCAATTAGGCCGGTGTGGTGCATAATTGTCGCATGATTGCTTCCTCTTCCGTGGCAGGAACATCCAGAATTGCCATAGAGTGGTTGTCTTTGGGAATATCTCGATCCCTTGAAGGAATCCTGGGTGGTTTCGTTTTATTAATTGCTAATTATAATTCCAATAATTGTTGAGACCGTTGGGTAGACTTTCGCTGTTCCTCTAATATACAGACAGTATGTACAGTGCGGACAGTACCGCAAGGAAACAGCAGCGTCTGAACTGGTTGCATCAGTTGGCATCGTATGCCGCCTTAATTTTTCATATCAATAATAAACGGTCTTAATGTAGATGCAATATTACCTCCTCTTCTTAATGATGCCTTCCTTCTTCAAGTCCTGGTAGGTCAGAGTATCATCATCACCTGGTCGATTTTCCCACTCTATCCTCGCCTTCTCCTCGGGACCGTCTGGACCTTCAAAGTGTCGCGCTTCCGTTACCCTAGGGTATAAAGCATCAGTTACGCTGTGGAGGCTATATACATCGAACTCCTAGCAGCTTACCTGCCACGGGCATCATATTCTCCGCCCTCTTCTGGGAAGATCTTCTTGCGATCACTATTGTAAGCCACTGATCCTGTGCCGTATTTCACATCCGCGGCGTCTGGAAACTTGTTCTTAACCCTTTCGTCCACACCCGACTCGACGGCTGTTTTCAGTCAGCGAACTGAAGTCTCATCATCACTCAGGAGAAACGGTGGTAGAAGACCACATACTAGAGTCGCCTTTTCGACCAACCCCTTGCTTGGCATAGTAACTGTTGAGATCTCTCTCAGCGCGGATTGCTGTTTCAGTGGACATATTGTGTGACAGTGTTGAAGGAGCTGGTCTAGGGAACGAAAAGAGGTGTTTTCAGAGATCAAGAACAATGGAGAGCTTAAAATGCTAAATCTAATGGCTGTTTGAAGCTTAGATGTTCTCGATGTTGCATGTATGGAACTCCCTTTGCTGTTGCATCATGCTGCGTCATGGCTATGTCACTACCTAGATGTTTGTATGTGGAACAGGACAGTCTCAGACCGTCGAATAACCCACATAATACCAAACCTTAGGTAGGTAGATAAAGTTCTGCGCACATCTGAATATCTAGATCTACATCTGTATGTTTTGAAATCTATATCGCCAGTTGTATCAGACTTCGACATTGCCACCAGAATACAGAACCTAGAGTCACCAGGTAGCCTAAAAATATGGTTCGGGATTTGCTAGATGTTTTTCTTCCTCACCATCGCTAAAGATCATTTTGATGAGTTAGACAGTGCGAACAAAACTCGTTTTCAGCCTCCGAACGTAGTTTGATGCCTTCATGCCTGTGCCTCTTACAATGTATGTACTGTACTCCGCACCAAGCAGGAGGATTTAGGTGAACGGTCTTGGTTTTAGAAAACCTAATAGGTTATTCGTGTCAGCACAGTCAATGTATACGATTCAACAGCAACCTGCAACAGACGAAGCAGTCATTTGATAGCCACCCGAAACCAAGCTTTGGCGCGATGGCGATGACTTCACCGCGACAGAGGATAACTTTAATTTGCTCTAAACCGCCAGCCCTAACCCTAGGCCCTAAATTCCATCTGGATCTGGACTAGCGCAGGGTCCAGCCCTAGGGCGGGACGGAGGGGAAGAACGTTGTGCCTTGGAAGGTTCGATCCTTGGCGGCGGGACGATGGCGGGGAGTGACGAGCGTCTGAAAGATTGCTGCGCGTCGTTCCGTGTCAAGCGCCGCAACACAGCTTGCCTGCTGCATTATTTGCTTCCGCTGCCAACGGCAAGCAAGTCCAAGGGGCTTGGAGCTGTCCCGGCGCTCATTCATATGGCCCATTTTTAATTTCCATTTAATTGATTGAAGCTCCGAAGTTCCTCAGTCAACACCACCATGGCTCAGCCGGTCGAGCTGCCTGGCGAGGCCAACCCGTTGACGCTCCAGAATGTTTTCAATGCTCTAGTATCAGCTGCCGGAAATACCCAACAGCAGGTCCAGACAGGTACACAACAACTTCAGAATTGGGAGAAGCGTGAACAGTACTATTCCCTCCTTCAGGTACGCTCCATTTATCCTCTTCCTGCATGCGGGGTATGTGCGTAACTAAGGAAAACACAGGACATCTTCCTTGACTATTCGTTACCCATCGAGGTCCGCTATCTTTCCATTATCCAAATAAAGAATGGGATTGATAAGTACTGGCGGAAAACAGCGACGAAGTATGTCCCAGGTGCCGAGCCACGGTAACTGAGCTTCAGAGCTGACTGAGAACGAAGCGCTATCAAGAAAGAGGAGAAAGAGCGGATAAAGACCAGAGCCCTTGAGGCTGGCATCGTTGAACCGGCCCCTCTGTTGGCTCTCCATAATGGCCTAATGATTGCCAAAATAATGCGTTACGAGTTCCCCCAGGACTGGTATGTTAACGCGTCCCGCGTTTGCTTTGGAACTAATTTGGCTAACTCCCATGTTGTCCAGGCCTGAAGCAATTCCAACGCTCATTAACTCTCTCCGTTCCTCCGTCCAGCCTGGTGCAAATCCATTACAGCTGCCACGAACACTTCTCATCTTCTTGCAAATAATCAAAGAATTGTCGACTGCGCGACTGCAGAAAACGCGAACAAGTCTCCAGTCTGTGTCCCCTGAAATATTCCATCTCTTGGGGGCCATATATGTCGAGAAAGTAAATAAGTGGGGAGCATTCCTGGAGCAGGGTGGCGTTGAGGAAGGTGTAGTGCTGGAGCCCATTGAACAGAGTCTAGTCGCTCTGAAAGTCATTCGTCGACTGATCATCGCTGGCTTCGAGCACCCGAATCGCGATAAAGATGTGCGAGATTTCTGGCAACTTACGCACTCCCATTTCACAAAGTTTTACTCCTTTGTGGAAACGGGCTCCGTTCCTGTAAATGTCCAAAGATTCGTGGAGAAGCACCTTTTACAATTATCGAAGCTCCATGTGGAGATGGCCAAAGTCCATCCATCATCATTTGCCTTGCTTCCTGATAGTGTTCCTCTTGTCAGATCATATTGGCTCTTGGTCATCAAGCTTGGGGAGACCTACGGGTTCGACGTCGCTGACAAGAAGAGGGACAATGAGGGCAAACGCGACGAGGAGAAGACGTTGATGGAGAAAGTTGGTCTCAAGGCACTCCTGCTGATTAGAGCCTGTGCGAAGATGGCATTCAGTCCAGTACAGACTTTTAAATATCAGTATCCGCAGGACAAGGAAGAGAGGAAGGAGTCTGTGGAGCTTATCAAGTCGCAGCTATTTACGCAGGATTTTGTGATAAATGTCATGGAGCTTTTGGTAACTCGATTCTTTAAGTTCCGAAAGAGTGACTTTGAGGAATGGAAGGATGATCCTGAGGAATGGGAGAAGAAAGAAGCGGAGATTTCTGATGCTTGGGAGTTTTCTATCCGCTCCTGCTCCGAGAAACTATTCCTTGACCTTGTGATTCACTTCAAGGAGTTGCTAATCCCACGGCTCCTGAATGTCTTCTATTCCCTCGCAAGTAAGTATAGGGCTGTCAGGGTACAAACTTGTCTAACAGTCTCGCAGCTCCCGACAATCGCGATGTGTTGCTGAAGGATTCATTGTATTCTGCTATTGGATTGGCAGCAGCAAGCTTGGAGCAACACCTCGATTTCAACGCTTTCTTGCAATCGACCCTTGTCGCTGAGGTCCAAATCCAGGATCAGGGATACAACATACTCCGGCGAAGGATAGCAATTCTCCTTGGTCAATGGGTACCGGTAAAACCAAGCGAACTGAACAGGGCTGCCATTTACCAGATCTTTCAACACTTGCTCAATAAGGAAGACCCCCTGAATGACCTGGTCGTTCGCATCACTGCTGGCAGGCAGCTCAAAAACGTCCTTGATCCATATGAATTTTCTCCTACGGCATTCATGCCTTACGCTACTCCCATCCTTCAGGCGCTCATGGCTTTGATCCAAGAAGTCGAGCTATCTGACACTAAGATGGGACTTCTGGAGACGGTCCGGGTTGCCGTTGTGAAGATGGAGAATCATGTATGTTTTCAAGATCCTGTCAAGGAAAACTTAAACATACTGACATTACCAGATCTCTCCTTTCTCGGATCAAATAATGTCGTTACTACCGCCACTATGGGAGCAATCTGGGGAGGAGCACTTGATGAAGCAGGCGATTCTGACCCTACTTTCCTCACTGATCCATTCCTTGAAGGATGAATCAGTGCGATACCATGCGGATATTCTTCCGCTGATTCGAAGTTCGGTAGACCCGGGCTCGGTAAGCTACCCTGAAATCTAAAGTGCCACATGAAGCAATGAGAACTGATCAGGTACAAAAAATCTGCAGGAGACTATAGTTTATCTGCTCGACGAGGCGCTCGAGCTCTGGTCCGCCATCCTCACCCAGACCCCGTCTCCTGCCTCCCCGGACATCCTTTCACTTCTTCCTGCTCTTTTCACGATCTTTGAAGCCGCTACGGACAGCGTCCCCCAGGCCCTGCAAATCGCCGAATCCTACATCCTCCTTGCCCCACAGGAGGTCCTCAGCGACCGGATCCGATTTCAGCTCCTTGTCTCCTTTGAATCACTACTCCGCTCCACCACTCATCAGCGCATCGGTGTCGTCCCTCGCCTTGTGGAGATGCTCATCCGCGCGACGGAAACTATTGATGGTGGAAGCGAAAGTTCGTACAATGTCATTGCAAAATCCCTCGTCGACAGCTCTTTCCTGCCTTCGCTCCTGGAGGGACTCCACTCAGCGTACGAAGCTAGCCAAACAACTGGACCACATAAGAAAACATCACCGGTATACGGGGTAGTGGAGACGGACTACCTTTCCGTGCTTGCTCGACTGGCTCTGGCAAGCCCGAAAGTCTTTGTGTCCGCTGTCACTACCGCCACAGGGACCTCAGATGAGCAGGTGCTCGGTTGGCTTCTAACAGAGTGGTTCTTCCACTATGACAATATTGGCAGCGTGAACCACAAGAAACTACACGCGCTAGCCCTAACACAACTTCTTTATCTCAATGGGCCCAACTCACCTCCCCCAGCTTATCTCCTCAATCACCTACAGTCCTACCTGACCATCTGGACGGACATCATCACCGAGCTCGCCGAGGGCACGGGCGAAGACCCCAACGATCCCCGGTCCGGTGACTACCTCATCTACTGGAATAACGCGCTGACGGAACGGTACGACGAGAAGGAACCGCCCGAGAACACGCGCCGACGGGACTGGGAGAACTCGGACGTCATCCACAGGATCAACATCCGGGACTTTGTCAAGCAGCGCCTCCAGGCCGTGATCGTCGCGTGTGGCGGGGAGAAGCAGTTCCAGGAGGAGTGGCTCATCAACGTCGATCGGGAGGTCGTGGCTGCGTTTGGCGCTTTGGGGCTTCTTTGAGTTTTTGACTCTGGATACCTTAGGTAGGTTAGACAGTGAGCACGCGAGAGAGCGCGAGAGAGAAAGAGGCATCGAAAGCTACAGTAGTACACTGACCGTTGGATGATCCGATCGGTTATTGGATGCCGATCCAATATTCTTTCTTTCTTTGGCATATCCCATGTCTTTTGTCCCAGTTAGCTTAGCTTTAGCATAACATAGCATAGCGCCTCTGGATTGGATTTGCACGCGTGCATCGGATTACAGACATGCATACGTTCATATTCATACCCCCCATCGCATGGTTCTTTTCTGTTTCATTCTATGTTGTTTTTCTGTTCTGTGAGTAAAAACAAAATGGAAAAAGCTGTTATCTTCAGAATTCACGAATTCCAGGACCGGCGTGTATTGACGATGGATGGGCTTGTGTGTACTAGTAGGTAATACTATCCATGATGGAGGTACCCAACCTCTCCAGGAAGAAGAGGTTAGCTAGTACCCATCTGCGAGCTAATCTCCAGCTACGTACGAGTGTGTGCTGTTTAAGCCACCTCAGCCTAGCCTAGCTCAGCCTAACCCAACTAGCCGACTGAATAGAGGACTGACTACGTGTGCATGTTCAAAATAGGGTGAGATAACCCATCCAGTCAGATCTTGTCTCGGGATATAGTAAGTTGATTGCACGGTGTAACCGTCCTTCATCCATCGAGCGCATTCGCCCACGTATGTACTCCCTATGAACTGTTCTGTATGTAGGAGGTCGGGCTACTGGCCGCAGGCTGCAAGTGATAGCGGCAAACCAACAGTAGCAACAATAACTGGGTGCGGGGTAACCAGTCCAGGATCCAAGTGCCAGAGTTGCATCCTTAAACTAGCCACGTATGTAGGAGTACGGAGTAGAAAGAAAGGAAATAAGAACAAGACAGCGCGGAAAGGCATTGCTGGACTAGATGGTTGTTAATCTGTCAACAAAATCCTGGATCTAAATATATTTGAATGCACTTGTGAAAACGGGCTTTCCAAAATAAACGAGGCAATGGTATTCACAGAGAATTTTAATGTCATTTTCTATGGATAGTAGGTATGGATAGGAGAACAGTGCTACCTCAGCAAACTATGTGACATGCAGGAATTGGCTATAATTAGGAATGATCGTAACAATATCAACGGGTTGAATCTGGAACAGACGGTGGCGCGACACGTCTTATACTATATACCCCCTTAGGCGCACTGGTTGGGGAACTGTCTCGACGTCAGAGGCTGAGGGAAGAGGCCTCCGGCAAGGAGCTGTTTCATGTCCCATTCCGGAGCGCCCTCCGTTTTCCAGGTCCAGAAGACCCAACCAGTCTTCATCTCGAATGCGTCCAGCTGCGCCTCGATGAATCGACGGATATTGTACTTGTCCGTTTCAGACAGCCCGGCCACAGTCCCCTGATACTTGCCTGTGCAGTCGCCAATCCGGGCGCTGCCCGGGTACGTGCCGTCGTAACGGGAGCCAAGGCCTCGCCCGTTAAGGTACTTGGCGCAGTCGGTGATAGCTCCAGTCCACTCACCAACGATGGTCCACTTGTCCGTGTGGGCAAGGTGGTCCTTGCCAAACTGACAAGCAGTTGAGACGTGCTGGTCAATATTTTGCGCGAGATACTGGTTTTCGAAGACCTCATAATGATGCGTATCCATCATCACGTACCAAACGTCGGTGTTCGGGCTCATGAAGCCGTTCCACGAGTCAACGGGCTGGAATCCGTCGTGCAAGACAACGGTCGTATCGTTGCTGTAGTCGCGAACAGTCCCCCAGCCGTCATAATAGAACTGTTTTAGAGGGTCGATCTGCACGCCGCCAGGTATGGAGGGCTCGTTGAGCAGCTCAATCGCAGCCACCACATCGGTGAGGGGGGCGTATCTCTCCGCCAGCCCGCGAACAGCAACAAGAGTCTGCTGAACAGTATCACCCTTCTGCCAGTTTATAGGGCCCCTCCTTCCGCTGTTGTCGAATCCGTTCTGTGAACCAGGTGCTGCATGTGACAGTAAGTAGAGAGCCCAAAGCATCACCCCTGTTTGCTACATACCTCCGTGCAGGTCAACGATAACCTTCAAGCCTGCATCTCTGGCCCAGCCAATGGCCCTGTCAAGCACTTCAAGCTGGCCTTGGACGTAAGGCTCACCGTCCAAAGGAGCAGCTGCCCAGTACCCGATGGGAATCCTGACATGGTTCAAGCCCGCAGCAGCTATCTGATGAAAGTCATCCGCAGTGATAAAGGTGTTCCAATGGTTCGACAGCCGTCTCAACGCCTCATCCTTTCCGAGAATTTGACTCAGAGTCCACTCGTCCACAGCCCCTTCACCAGCATCCTCGAAGACTGAAGGTGTAATCCATGGCTCCAGAACAAGCCAGCCACCGAGGTTGACTCCACGGACCTTCTCGTTGTTGTAGTCGAAAGTCAGGGCACGGGATTGTAGACGGCTAGATACAAGAGTGAGAACGTCTTCGGCAACGATATCAAGCACAAATGGCTTACAGTGTAGAAGGAGCTGCCAGTGTTAGAGCACAGAAGGCAGTCAGTGAGAGCAGCACCTTTTGCGCAAACTGCGCGAACATTTTTAACGACCTGATTTCCGAATCAGCGAGGTCGAACTTTCAGAGCTGATAGCTAGCAGGATGAGAAAGAGGTAGGATGAGCATGGAGATCGCAGGTATAAGTAGAAACCTACAGATCCTCTCAGCAACCGACCGGATGCAAACCAAGAAGCCAGGGAGGTTCCGTTCTCCTTTTGAGAGGTCTGCCGGATCGAAGGACTCTAGAAACTGGAAGTTCCCAAGGGCTGCTGGTAACACGAGGTGCTCTGTACGGCAGACTAATTGCAGATATCAGAGCCCGAACCCGGTCGGTTTCGCAGTTCGCTCAGCTGCGAATTGTTCAGAGGCAGAAAATGAAAGGGAGAGTAAGGGGAAAGACTGGAAACGGGATAGAAGATGTTGATCTAATGGACGGTAGAACCTTTTTAGACCGCAAAGGGCTGGAGGAAGCTGTCCCGGACGACGAGTCGACACGGATTAGGCATCACCGGGTGTCGTTGGGACATGGAACCGGGCAGAGCACGCAACCGGAATGCGGGCACGTAATGATGTCGCCCAGTAAAGCGACAGGATGGCCCACGGGATGATCGCTGTAAAGATACCGGTCACGGAATTGGAATTGGAATGTGCTGTTGTATGTATATATATGGAGAACCTCGCAGGTAGGGTGTGTTAGCAGTAGAGAGAATAGTAAACAGTGTCTGTTCTTCAAGGCATGGTGGCTCTTGTATCCGCGGCTCAGAGGAAAGAACCGCTGCTGGAGGCACCTGTATGGCAGTTTCCACAAAACACGATGAGCTTCGAGATCGCCATGGCAGCAATCGGTTTTGATCTCTAGATTCTGCGGGCACCGCAATCCGAACCACTAGCCCATTGACTTGGCTCGACTCCGCGAGGAGCAGCTCCTAGTGGTGTGTTTATCTCCGTCTTGCGGCCATGCCCGCCCTGCGTCCACTGCGTCGATCTGCGGTCGACCAATCGCACGCAGCAATAGCGACTGCCCCGGACGGGGGATAGATGGGATGTGCGAGGGAACCTTTTCCGTCCCGCCACACCAGAGCGCCACAAGCGAGGGCCAAGAGTTCACTCCGCGCAGGGCAATGCCAGGTACACGGCCATACTGGCTTCGGACGGAGGGTCTCTGCCTCAAAAAAAATCCAGCAGAGTTCAAGGACGAAGGTCTGATTCGTCTGCAAAACTTTTTCGTCTTCCATATGGGATTGTATCCTTTGTGTGGTGAGTGTAGGACTGAGTGAGAGGGAAAAAAATCCTCCCAGAGCGGAAAAGGGAACATTGTATAAGAAACGCGGCACAGAAGTCCAATCAGTTATCTCCCTTTGGAGAAGCGGTCTGGACAAGCGCACAGAAACCGCCAAAACTCTGCAGAACAAAAGAGGAGATGATGTTCCATTGGAACCACTGTGATTTGCTCATTCTATCCGGATTCGACAGACCAGTTGCTCAGTAGTAGGCTGTAGAAGTCGACTCCGCCTTGTATGGCAGCTCTCCTGCAAGGCGGCGGGGTCCCATGCGAATTCAAGAAGTTCAACTGCTCCTAGACAACAATAATGTGATTCCGTAAGTGAGTTAAATCCCGGGGGCTGGGCGATCGGCTGGGCTGCGGGCAAAGGAGCACAGAGGCACTGCAATTGTGCGCTGACCGTCTCCCAGCTGCACCGAATAATTCCACAATCCTGCGGCACGACGACGAGCACTCCATGCTGGGACATCAAAACAAAAACAAGGGCTGTCCCCTATGCAGAGGATGATGAACCCTCGCTCGTGGGATGGACGCAGGTAACAAGCAGAGGCAGACGTTGGGGGCCTTTTCAGGCGAGTGCTCCGGGAACGTCTTTAGCCGGCCGGCGCAGGCCTTGGCCCGTGATCAGCGCGCGGGGAAGCCCGACGCATCAACAACAACCAGCCTTTGACATGCAGTGATGTATGGACCCTTCCAGCTTGCGAGGCGTTACGGACAGCCACGCGAGCAAATGCGGGGTCATTAGGCCGGCTGTTTACAGATGCTCGATTCGGCTTCGCGTCTCGGAAGTCATGAGACGCCGTGCAGCCGTGAGGCCTGCACGCTGCCGACGGCATTCATTTCTCAGCCGGCCGTGGCAGTAGCGTGGGCACACTGTCCGAGTCGCTGATCCGAATCGTTTAGTTCGTTTCATATCATATCACGCGACGGGGATGAGGTACCCCAGATGAGGCTTGAGCTTAACTTTGCTCGAGAGATCAAACCGTGTCAGTGGGGAGGCATGGCTTGTGACCTGCTTTCGAGGCCATACCCCAGTTTCCTGATGTCCTACAACGTACCTAACATAGCATGTTTGTATCAAATCAATAATAATCCCATGATACTTGCGTCATTAGCTACTAGCTTCGAGGACTGCCAGTCGCCGTTAGTCATAGTCGTATAGATTTATCCTTCTCCCCTTTCTTCAAACCAGAAGCAGGAGCAGACGCGCTGAACGCGGTAAAAAAACGACAATAGGAGAAGAGTATCAGGGTTCTCATCATGTCAGTTTTCTCAAGCATGTACTCCTCCATAAAAAGTCGATCAAAATAAATGTGAAATCCAAAGGCAGATACCACAACGCCTTGTACATTCAACGCAAATTATTGATTTGGTATAGTTTCAAGTTTTATACCATGTACACAGTACATGTAGAAGGAATTCGCTGGACGTACTGTACAGTGCAATGCTATTGAAATACCCCATGCATCCCTCTCCTCTCCTATCCATCGAGCTTATAATCTATCTGGCCCTGGCCGGAAACGGCAAGCAATCAATCAATGAGTCGAAGAAGGACAACATACTCCCCACCAATTATTACCCAAGGGAGCAGTCCCCTACCTGGGTAGACCAAACTAGAACATCTATAAATGAGAAGATCCTTCATCTATCCAATCTACCCCAAAAATCAATAAAAAACAGAACACCTGATAGCTCCGAAGAGTCAGAATTCTGCTCAAATCCAGCAATCCCAACCTCAGCCATGAAAAAAGGACCTCCTACATGCAGCACACATAGGATCAAATCAAGTGCAAAGATTTTCTTGGCGCTATCGGACTGTTGAATAAATACAACGCTCCCAACCCACTAACCACAACCACTAGTGGAAACTGAAAACACCCACCCCTGGCCTTTGACTGCATGCTAAGTACTCCGTACACCAAGTCTAGCTCCAATAATGCGTCGGAACGCGCCGAGATCCGAGATCTATCTAGATAGATCAAATTTCCTGATCAAGAAGTTGATAAACAAAACCTACTGTATTCCGATGGTACTCACCTTCCAGAATGATAATAATAACGGTCTCCTTCACTATTGCAGATCATCTCACTAGCAGAAGTGAGGTAGGTCCACCTCAGCTACCAAGGTCCAAAGACAAAAGGATATCTGCATTCAACAATAACCATCAAGGATTTTCTATGTCAATGCTTCCCGAATAAAATTCACCCAATTGCTCTCGTGCTCTATATGACTTTAGTACTGTAGTATTTAGCAGTCCCAGCGACTATACTGCTGTCCTGTACTGTAAATCTGTAAGGATGATACTAAAGTCTATCTTGACAGCGAATGGGTAATAGTCGCAACAAAGATATGTATCTAGCTAGCTAGCTACCTGCCTACCTAGGTAGGTATGTAGGCCAGGTACAGTACTTACTCTGCACGGTATGCACATCTTACACATTACCAAGTATCCCAGAAATGCATTGCAAATATGAATGGACAATTACACTCTTCCGATTCCAATCGCTCATTCATTGCTCCCATCCTCCAAAAGGCGTAAAAGTAGAATGCAATGTTTCTTTCTTCATCCTCCGTAGATTGTAATTACCGGAGAATATACACTCATTTTCCTTCTCTTCCCGATATACTCCGTATTAGGTAGGTACCTAGATATAGGTACCACATGACCTCCTCACAGCCTCAGTTGTTCCAGCCTCAGACTCTCCGGCACGTCCCCATCCAATGAATAAGCACTGATTCATCGTGGCGCGAGATAAGACTAAGAGCAGTAAGGTGGGTACTTACATTGGAATCTGAGATAGTATGCAAGTAAGAAGATCAGCTCCGGGAATTCGAGTCAATCGGGTTGGTCTGTCACTGTACACAGTAGCGTGGTGAGGGCCGCGTGGCCGCCATTGCATGATGCCATCCGGCTCGGTCTGGCCCGTGCCGCGCCGGCGCTTCGGCGCCGCGCCGCGTCGCGACAAAAGCGGGAGTCTGCGGGACGAGTCGGGTTTGGCCGGTGAGTGTCGCGTGTAAGCAGCCAGCCAATGGCGGACGAGCCGAAGGTAAGTAGATAGATCGTTTCGACGTTTCGGGTCAGTCGAGATCCATTGACATCAATGTTGCCGTTTCAGCATCATCGTGCACCCGGCATCCATGATCAGGCCACCTGTGGGGGAACGAGGAATACGAACAACAGGACTACGCTTCGGGAAAGGCCTGACTGGCTTGCATTGACGTCGACTGCTATGTATGGAGAACGCATAGTACTTAATTGAATCAGATTTCGGGTTCAAGGTGGGTCGTTTCGGGTGGCGATTTGTGTGCGGAGTTATAACAGCATCATGTATCATGTAGCTGCGCGGGATATATAAGTCCAGCTGCGCTGGGTTGTCGGGGCGCTACACTTCGATTGACGGATATCGAAAATACTGTACGCAGTACAGTCGACATCGAACGTGCCTCGAGGTCGCATACTCTTCCGCCGAAACGAGGGACATCATCGTCGACCATCGTTGCTTTGGAAGAACAAGATGGAGTGGAGACGTCCCATCCAGCACATCGACCGGAAAGACCTGTACACGAACCTCGAAGCCCGGGTCCAGTATCTGCATAGCTTCCTCGACTTCGGCTATGGTATGCATATCCATCATCGCGGCGACTTGGGACGAGACGGGCGCGCAATTGCTGACAGACCGCAGACGACATCGAAGCACTCACCACCGGCTCCAAGTATATCAAGGCCCTGATCCCCGCCGTCGTCAACATCGTCTACAAGAAGCTCCTCCAGTATGACATTACCGCACGGGCGTTCCAGACGCGAAGTACGAGCTTCGAAGGCCCGCTGGACGAGTTCCCGGACGAGAACAGCCCGCAGATCAAGCACCGGAAGATCTTCCTGAGGTGGTATCTGAGCAGGCTGTGCTCCGACCCGAGCAGGATGGAGTTTTGGGAGTATATGGACAAGGTTGGGTGAGTGTGGCAGCAGCCGGTGGCCCTGGAGATATGTTGGTAGAATACGAGGCCGTACTGACTGCTTCTAGGATGATGCATGTCGGTCTTGGCCGGCAACATCCTCTGCGCATCGAATACATTCACATTGGCGTCTGTCTGTCCTTGATCCAGGATGTCTTCACCGAAGCGCTCATGTCGCATCCAACCCTCCCTCTCTCCCGCAAGATCGCCCTCATTAGAGCTCTTTCGAAGCTCATCTGGATCCAGAACGACCTATTTGCGAAGTGGTACGTCAGAGACGGTGAAGAGTTCGCTGAAGATATGGAAACCCGCGAGATCGAGAAAGAGGGCTACCTGCACGGAAAGAAAATAATCAGAAGCGAAAGCAGCGAGTCTGAGAGCGGGAATGAGAGTACTCCTCCTTCTACCGCTGCCACTGCGCCCTCGTCATGTCCGTTCTCGGGTATCGTGAAGGGAATGGCTGGACTGGAGGTCCAGGAGAGTGCCACGGATCAGACAGCAAAACATGGGGATACGCCTGCTGAGACAGGGTCCGGCGCTAAAGACTAGTAGCGAGAAAGCATGATCAAGACGCTGATATGTTTTTCACGACTTGAATGTGTGTTCTGGGAGACGGTCTGCGGGGCGGCGTTAAGGCTGCGTATGTGTAAAATAGAGCTTCGAACGAATGAATTATCTACCCATCTCTCGTGACATGCATGAAGAAACAAAACTTTTTCAAATCTAGATCACCGTCTGCTGTGACATTGTGCGGATTCCCAGTGCTCCACTAATCTGCAAGTCGGAATGGACCGAGAGGGTGTCGAGCCGTGCAGAACATCCCTCGCATAATGTTTTCCCATCGCGTAAGGCTATCAGCAGCGCCCTCGCTGCATCTGCCGCATTGGATGCCGCTGATTGGTGGAAAGCGTTCGATAGTCGCTCGTGCCCCTTGTTGAGCTATGCTTATGTGGAGAAGGCCCCAATAAAGTAATAAACACGACGCCAAGAGGGGGATTCACAGCTCCAAGAGGGGTGGGATGCGCTTCGGGCTCTATTATTTATTATCATATTATTACATCGATCCTGACAAACATGACAAATCATCGCCCGACAATAAGCAGCGACAGCGGCCCCCAGACGTGTCGAAGGACTCGTTTTGGATAATACTCCGTAGAGCCGCTGTTCCATGGAGCAGCGGGCGGGGACAACCCATTATTATTATTGAAGCACGAGAAGCCGAGCACGCGGCTTTGCCGGCAGTCGTGGGCCAGATCATCACCATAATTGCCGAGAATCTCTCCACCACAAATCGCTAGTCTCGCGGATCACTATCAGTATCAGAAAGATGGTGTGCAGAAAGCACGCACTGGACGCGCTGCACACACAGCATTGTTCTGTTTCAGCAGACGGCCCGCAGCTCGACGTCTTCTGCAGGGGAAATTTCCGGTCGGAGTTTATCACACGCGCTTCGTCATCGGATGGATGCTGCCGAACAGGGGTGTGGAAGAACACGAGGTGTCGAACGGGGGGCACGGTGTTCGCATCGTCGCCAATGGCATAAGGCTTGAAGTCTGCAAAAGTCTGCAGAACTGCCAGAACTTGTCAGTGCTCAGCACGAGTAGTAGCAGGGAGAGAAAGAGAGAGGGAGGGAGCAAGAATTAGACCTCGCGGAAGACGCTTCTCACCAGCGTGTGGAGCCCGAGGGGATTTGTTTTTAACGTTTGCGCCGTTGCGGACACTACTGCTGCCACCGAGTACCGACCCTGACAGCCGCTCTCCGCGCCGCAACGTTACCTGCGCCGTTGGCCGAGACATACAAATGCGCAGAGCTGCCCTGCTCCTCCCCTGATGGGGAGCTCTCTGCACGACTGCCATCCTCCGTATAGCATCGACCCTTTGATCTACCTTCTAACGTGCTGAGCCGACCGACAACCTGCTTCCACCATGGCCACCACCGGAGACAAGGCGGGCAACCCCGCAGTCATCCCGCTGATCATCAACAACGAAGATGTCGTGACGGAGACCAGGATTGATGTCCGCAACCCCGCGTCCGGCCAGCTTCTTCATCAGAGCAGTAGCGCCTCCGTCGACGATGCCAAGCGCGCGGTGGACGCGGCGCAGGCTGCGTTTCCGGCCTGGAAGAAGATGAAGCCCTTCGCCCGCCGCGACATCCTGCTCAAGGCGGCCGATCTCATGCTTGCGCGCAAGGAGGAACTGGTCCGCTACCAGGTTGAGGAGACGGGCGCGCAGAGGCTGTTCGCAGAGATTACCATCATGATCGGGGTCAACTTTCTCAAAGACTTCGCGGCCAGGATCCCGACCATCGCGGGCAGGGTGCCCGAGGTTGCCGAGGAAGGGCAGAGCGCAATAGTCTACAAGGAACCCTATGGCGTGATCTTGGGAATTGCTCCATGGTACGAGGCTCCAAGCGAACAGCAACGCAATGGATGGTGCTGACGGCTTCTAGGAATGCTCCGTTTATCCTGGGAACTCGAGCAGTCGCCATCCCGCTTGCTGCGGGCAACACGACGGTCCTTAAGGGCTCCGAGCTCTCTCCAAAATGCTTCTGGGCTCTGGTGGATGTCTTCCGGCAGGCTGGCCTTCCAAAGGGGTGCATCAACCTCGTCTATCACCGGACTTCGGACGCTGCAGAGGTTACAACGGCCCTGATCGCCCATCCGGCGGTCAGGAAGATCAACTTTACGGGTAGCACCCAGGTTGGATCCATTGTCGCCTCTACAGCGGGCAAGTACGTGAAACCCGTCTTGCTCGAGCTGGGAGGCAAGGCAAGTGCCATCGTCCTGGACGACGCAGACTTGAACAAAGCGGCCATGGGTTGCGTCATGGGCGCCTTTATGAACGTGAGTGTGTCTGTCCCTCTTGCTTTCGAGAGGTCGGCTGACAAAGCCTAGGCTGGCCAAGTTTGCATGTCGACGGAACGTATCATTGTGCAACGCTCCATCCTGGAGCCGTTCCGCAGGGTCCTGGTTGAGACGGCTGAGAGGGTGTTCGGCAAGGGGACTCCGGCCCCTGTCCTGATATCCGGCGCGGCAGTCGAGAAGAACAGAAGGCTGGTCGCGGACGCGCTGTCCAAGGGTGCCAGCATCCTCTTCGGTGATCCTGACGCCAGGGAGGAGTCGCCGGCGAGCATGCGCCCTCTGATCGTGGAAAACGTGACCAAGGAAATGGATCTGTACTCGACGGAGTCATTTGGGCCAACCGTGTCGCTCATCGTCGCCGACAGCGAGGAGGAGGCCGTGGCGCTGGCGAACGACACCGAATACGGCCTGACTGCTTCCGTGTACACGGAGAACCTGAGCCGGGGGTTGCGGATCGCCAAGCAAATCGAGTCTGGGTAAGCATTCGTTCTTCTGCGCATATGCGTCTCTGCTTCTATAGTAAGGAAAGTAGAAGTCATCCTCACTGACACCTGCCTAGGGCCGTCCACATCAACTCCCCGACCATCCACGACGAGCCTGTGCTGCCACACGGAGGCGTCAAGGCCAGCGGCTTTGGTCGGTTTGGCGGCTCGTCGGGCCTGGATGAGTTCCTGGTGACAAAGTCTGTCACCTGGCTCGACTAGATGTCCATCTCTGCAGCTGCGGGCACTTGCAGTTTGTCTCGTGGGCGTTTCGTCAGGAGCGTTGTTTTCTGTACAGTGGAACGAATTCGTATATAATACCCTTTGATGGGTGGACACACATGATGATCAAAAGCAGTCTATGACCAGATGTCCAGAATGGTTTCTCGAAACAGCAATGTTATATATATTCTTGTTATTTCTTGGCTGACATCTTCGGGATGTAAATAATGGCGAGTCATGAGTATATACGCTACATTGTGTTGGTTAGCAATTCCTGGAAGACGCATTCCTTGTCTCCAAAGCCCCTCTGGGCAGCCAGATGCCGTCAGTTGACTGCGATTGCAGCATCATCGCGATGCAGACAAGACAGAAGTAGAGTCAGCACCCCGCACGAGGGCCCGCTGGTATTTAAGTCTATGTCCATCCATCCATCCTTTCGGGACCAAGCATCCTCTTATATAAGCTTACCCTTCCTCCTCCAGCAAGTCTCGTCGCTGCCCTGACCTCTCCTGTTCTCGTTTCCGAACTGCCCGAGGGTGTCGAGCGAGCTGCAAGGAGGGCCGCACGGTCGCTCTCGCGATCCACCTCGCGCGCCGCAAACGATGGAGATCTGCCCTGCCGTGCGCGGAGATCGGCGACAGGCAGCCACAGCCCTTTTCATACATGGGAGACATCGATCTCTGATCGTCGGAGCTTCCAATGATCCCGACGTCATTCATCTCTGCCCATGTCTCCGAGAGACGGGTGTGATCCGCGACGAAACACCGACTACTCCTTTCGTCCTCACGGAGATGGCCCGACTGGAACTAGGCGCCTGCCTAGAGTCTGACGCAGGACTTTGTAAGCCGACCACCACCACGCACCGCCACTTCCCCTGAATTTAATGTCGAATATGCTACCTCTGCTAAAATTTAGGAAAAGAAAGCTAATCGTCTTCAGCGAATCGAGGGGCGTTGAACGGGAGCAGACGAGACGGCGGACGGGGGAGCCATGGGTTAGCGCTGCGGTGCCTGGCGCCTCTCGCTGGACCCTGATAAATTATCATCATCGCTTCAAAACTCGCTCGGACGCTTTTTGTCTGATGCTGCACCCCTCCCCTCCGCGCCGTCGAGTTTAGCATCCCTCGCTACCAGCAGCTACCACCACCCGCCTTCATGGCAGCCTAACTTCTAAGGCCAAGGCCAGAAGCCCAGGGGGAGATTGTCCCTCGTTGATAGTTATGCTCTGCAAAATGATGCAGGAGCAGCATAGTCCTGCGCGACGACAGGACAAGGCAAGATGGTCGTTTGTTCTTTGTCCACGACTCCGCCGTTGGGCTGATCAAACCGCCGACCTGGGTCTCGCACGGGTGGTCCCATTCATTTAATTATTATAAAGTTGTCTTGTCTGGTACCCGTGAGGCTAACTGAGTCTAAAGGGCAGCACGAGCAGAAATTTGAACCCTGCGACGCCGCCGTCTGCGCGGCGCACTCCCGAGTGACATCGTCACATCGGACGTTGAACTCGAAACTCTCTTTTCTCCGTTCATCCCACGGCCCCGGTCAGTTTCTGCTGACACATGGTGAGCCTGGCATTATTGGATGCTCTCTGGGTAGCGCAGCTCACTGTCGCTTTAGCAGCAGGCCTTTTCTGTCCTGGGTTCCTGCTGACTGCTGGCTGACGCATGACCCACTGCCGCTGAGGGTTTCATTTCAGTGATTCACAGGCCCTTCCTAGGAAGAGGATGAGGGAACGGGGTCCTTGTCGTACTATGATTTGATTGTCGGTGGATTTGGAGAAACCACGGCGCTACGGGGTACAGTACACCACTGTACCATGCACCTAACCAGGTTACACGGAAGATTCCCGACCGTCTGGAGTAGTCTCCGTACTCCATGTCGCCATCCGGCGCTTGTGCCTGACCACCGTGGCGAGTGGGAGATTGCGGCGGGCCTTCCCCTTTGCTGGCGGCGGACCCTCACCCCCTCCCCCTCCCCCCCCTCTCTCTCTCTCTCTCAATAAATATTTACCTTCCCCCTCAGGACCTATATTCTGGCCGCTTCGCTTCTTCTCTTTGTTTTCTTTTGCTGTGGGCATCGCACCTCGCGTGTCGTGTCGCAGGCAGTCCTTCGTTCCCACTCCAGTCACTCCTTATCATCACTCCTCGAGTCGGATATACTCTGTCCTGACTCGTGTCACTCGTTCCTTGATATCCAAACCAGATACTAAAATATCTGAGTTTTAAGCTCAATCTCCTTTTTGATCGATACCATTTGAATCCGCAAAGTCAGATCTAGCTCATTAGCCAAAGACAAAATGCGCTTCACCATCATCTCCGCCCTCGCGGCAGGCATCGGCCTCGTCAACGCCTACACCCAACCCAACTACTCCGACCCTCCCACGGGCAACGCGATCATCTACCCTGGCCTGAACGAGCAAGTCCCCGTCGGCAAGCCCTACACCATCACCTGGAAGCCAACCACCCCGGGCAACGTCTCCCTCGTCCTCCTGCGCGGACCTTCCACGAACTGCGTCCCGCTGATGACCATCGTCGAGGACATCCCCAACACGGGCTCCTACGTCTGGACTCCCCCGACGACTCTCGAGCCGGATGTGACCCACTATGGCATGCTGCTCGTCGTCGAGGGCACAGGCCAGTACCAGTACTCGACACAGTTTGGAATCTCAAACCCCAACGCTGCCGCTTCTTCTTCCGCCCCGGCCGTTGCCGTCTCCACGCCCGTTGCTGTCACCTCTACGCCTGTTGCTCCTATTTCTACATCTGTTGCTCCCGTTTCTACACCTGCTGCCACCGACTCTACGCCGGTTGACCTCTTATCTGGGCCACTTGCGATCGTGTCTAGACTGGTTGGGGGCTTGTCTTCGCCTGATGATGCTGTCTCTACACCGGTTGCCGTTGTGTCTACACCCGCTGCTGTTGTCTCTACACCGGTTGCCGTTGTGTCTACACCCGCTGCTGTTGTCTCTACACCGGTCGATGTTGTGTCTACATCTGCTGCTGTCTCTACAGCCGTCGATGTTGTGTCTACATCTGTTGCTGCTGTCTCTACACCGGTTGATGCTGTGTCTACGTCGGTTGCTGTTGTCTCTACATCGGTTGACAGCGTCTCTACACCTGTTGCTACCGTCTCTACTCCAGTTGACATCGTCTCCACGCCCGTTGCCGCTGTCTCTACCCCTGATGCAGTCGTCTCCACGCCGGTTGAGACCGTGTCTACTCTCACTACCACTACTCCTACCACTCCCGCCCCCGTCGCCGTGACCACCGCACCTTCCGTCAAGGGGGCCAACGTGCCATCTGACTCCGAGTACGACTTCGAGCCCGAGTCCTCGTCGGTCCTCGTCCCCACCGCAGTCGTCACAACCACCATCTGCGACTGCACCAAGACGACCGCGACCTCGTCTGCTACCGGAACCGGCTTCGTCTCCGTCGTCAAGACTCCCTCCGCGTCGGGCACCCCTGCGCCGCCGCTCTTCACTGGTGCTGCGGGCCGTAACCACCGCGCCATGGGCGGTGTCGTCGCTGCTGCTGCGGGTATCGCGGCGTTCGTTGCGTTCTAAGTTTCCTGGCCTTTGTGTCGTCTCATGTCGCTTGGCTAGTTCTGGTCTAGGGTGTTTCCCTTTTTGTTCTCTCTTAGCTGGATTCTACACTCTCGGTTCTAGCTAGGTTCTTCTAGTCGGTGCTCGGTGGAGTGTGGAGTGTTGAGTGTGGAACAGGTGCCCACAGAAACGAAACAGGGACAGACAGGGAAAATGGACTGACTAGATTGATTAATTGGTGGATTGAATCCGTGAGGATTTGGGAAAGATCCGCTGGACCGGGTTCTATTAAATCTATTAAATGAAAATCAAATTAAGAGATCTTCACACACACACACACATCACAATTGTGTGCCGCTGTGCCCTGTGCCTGTGCCCGTGCTTCAAATTCCATTCCGTTGCAATTTATTATTATTAATATTACATAGTTGGCTGATCCCGCTCGACGCGTTTGTTCCCCTTCTCCTTTTTCTGTCTCAATACATGTATGTACTGTTATCCATTTGGACGGTCCGAGTAGATATAATGTAGATAGTATGTACTGTACATACCTGTGGTATTTATTTATGGGATGTTGTCATGGCAAGCAAGCGAGCATGTGTGCCGTGCTGTTGCACTACCTACCTACCTACCTACCTACCTAGTACAGTAAGTACATATTCCATTAGACATGGTTGGGCCTGGTGATCTCATAGTCGTCTTTAGGTAGCCAACATGCCTAATGATTATTATTATTATTATTATAGATCGAAGTTGGTACAGTACATCCCTTTGAACGGATAATATAGAATATAGGAAATAGAGATCTCGAATCCGGGGCCATACAGTAAGGACATCCCTGCAGTGGACCTACCTACCCACCCCTCTGCAGGAACAGGTAGATGGAATGGTGTATACGTAATACATAAGACCCGCCTAACTATTTATATATATATAGAGAGAGAGAGAGAGAGAATTCTACGGGACTTGAAAGGTCCACAAGCTAGTCCTTAAGCCTGCTCCATATATAGAGTACATGAATTAATTGGAAGCTTGTACTGCACGGAGTAGGTACATAGACAGTAAGTGGAGTTGATGCACGTGCGATCTTGTAAACAACAGTACAAGGTACATTAGAATCAAAAAAAAAGATGGACCACAAAAATAGGTAATAATAAGGAAAAAGGTAATGGATATGCTGAGCGATTGATTGACCGGTTGACGGATTGCACCATTTTATTTATCTCTTCTTTATCAAGTGAAGATTATGTACTGTACAAGGTGTTCAGAAAACGAAGAAAAAGAGGAATGAACAGAAAACGCTGATGTTGTATGAACTAGGAAACCTTGGGAAGTCAAGCCAAGTCGAGTAAAAAAAGACAAGAAAAAGAAAAGAAAAAAAAAGGATCGGTTCAAGTTCCCAAGTCCCGTCAACTCCCTTCCAAATAGAATGAAACAAAACAACCCAGAACCCCAGTGAACCCCGATACCCATCGTCAAGTCGTGTCTTTGGTATTTATGATTTTATGATTTATCCTTGTTGGGATTTATCTAGTCATTCAGGTCGTTAAAGTCGTGACTGCGTGACACAAGAGAAAGATCGGTCCTTGGTGGTGGCGATTGTTCGGAGGATTCCTTGTGAAACCATGCCATTCTCTGGTAGGTTGGCTGCGCTGCACCTTGGTCCGATCACTCAACAATAAAGGGGAGAAGACAAAAGAAAATAGAGCCGAAGAGCGGGAAATCCAATTGAAATCGAAAAATTCTGTGCTGATGTCCCAAATAGGAGAATAAAGAATGTAATATGAACAGAGTGAAAAGAAGGATGCGATCTTCAGCGAGGTAAAGAATTGCGGCATCCGAGCGTACCCAGCGCAATGCAACTGTGACCAAGAAAAAGACAGCGGGTTCAACCGGTAAGAAAGTTGCCAATTGAAAAGGTGGGCATCCACCCATGCTTCTGCGGAGGCTCCTCATCAATTGCAGTGGACCCGCTGATATCAGAACCATCCCCCCGACACTGGTCAATCACGCCGTGGTAGCTGGGAGGCAGCTTCGCATTAGGTTGTTCAATTTCTTTGCAATTACGGTGACATTGACTGCAAGAATGGCCATGTGGACAGTTTTCTAGGAGTGTTCCGGGGCCATTCTTCACCGCTAGACCGATCGCAAGCACAATTGCAAAGGAAAACTTTGCCCACAAACAAAGAGAGCGGCCAAACGAGGAGGTCGCGGTGGTTGGTTCTTTGAGAGAGCTCTCCGGGGTCTCGTGTTGGATAGTATGCTGCGTTCTCGGATCCCCGCACGAATCTTCATCGTCTAACCGGCCGCCCGCATCCGGTCTACGGCCATGGGCTGTGACCGGTGGATGTCCCAAGAGAGTGGAATGCTTCAGATGGATTGCTCCAGAATAACGATGCCAGTCGTAGCTGTCAGCGCCGGACGGCGTCGGCTTCTTAAAACCACCATCTCTGCTCTGTGGCCCAAGAAACAATCCCAGGACCCACCAAGAGAGCTTCCCCAGTCGTTTCCAATTACTATGCCACGCATTTGCAATGACCCTCCGCGCGAGCTCGGTGGGACGACGTTGTAGTTCCTTGAAATAGAACGCGTATCTAGACAAGATGCCGACAGCTTGTCCGGTTGCCACTCCCGCAACCGGCGAGTGTCTTGTAGTGGCTGTGGTCGGTACTGTTTCTTTAGCCTTTGGTGCCTTATCCTTGTTCGACTGATACTTCCAGCGCTTGCTCCAGGGGCGTCTGGTAGGAGTCTCTGAGTAGTCATCGGCCGAACTCAGCAGGATCTTGGGCATGTGATCTCGAAGTTCGTTTGCAGAGTGACCCTGTGAGGCTTCAAAAATCGGAGCTGGAGGAGAAGTCTCAGAGTATGAATCGTCACTTTCTTCCGGGATGGTTTCTTCGTATAGTCTGCTACGTAGAGCATTATCCAAATCCACATCTAACCTTTGACCCAGGCTGGGTGATACGTCGGAGCTCGACATGGCGCTCCCATGTCTGGAAATGGCTTCCTCGAAGGTTTCGCAATAGCTAGTAGTACGACCCTCCAGTGCATTGAGGGACTCCTGTTGGGCCCAGGACGGAGAGCATCCGTGGGCTTCGGAAGGGCTATCGTACGTGTGGTCGTCGAGAAATCCCGGGGCAGGATTGAAAGAGGGGTGTGATTCGTGCGGGGGAGACGGGTCGTGTTGGTGGGGACTAGAAGAATGATGATCACCGGCCGCTACAGGAAGGATGAGAGGCTTCAGTGTGCACGAACCAGAAGGGAATCGGCGCATCTTCCGGTGACGGCTTTGAAATTTGCTTATACTGTCAGGGGAAAGCGGGAATGGCAAACTCGCGGATGAGGCGGAAGAGTGTTGCGATATCGAAGATCGATGTGACCTGGGCGCAGACGGCAAGAACGTCGAGTCTCTCGAAACGGAACTGGTCGAGGTGCACTCGGAGGCAAAGTCGGGTTTCGCCTGGTCATCAAAAACAGACTCTTGCTGGCTTCCCCTTCTGCTACCCGCACCTCCAGCGTGGGGATCCGACCCATCGTTCAGATGATCCACGGCCTTTGCATCCGGGATGACAGGCAACTGAAACAGACCTCCGCTCCTGGGAGAAGGGATAAAAGGCATCATTGATCTTGGGCGGGACCTCCTGGGACCCCCGGGAGAGACTGTGTCGGATCGATGGGCTGAATTCCGTGGCGGTTCCAGTCTGGTGGGTGACTGCGCGAGGAGCTCTGTTAAGACATCGACCCTTCGTTCCAAGATGCGGTTCGTCGAACTCAAAGCCTCGGCGTTGCGCAGTTTTTGCGCCTGCACCTCCTTCTCATGCTCCAGCTCTTTGATCCTCCGATTGTCCGCTTCGAGCTGACCTTCCAGCACTCGAATCCTGGACTTCAGCTTGGACTCCGTTTCGGTCCACGAGCCTAGTTCCTCCCTCACGCGAGCTTCGAATTTGCTCTCCCACTCAGCAATTTCCTGCTTGAGCATCCTGATCTCCGCATTCAGCGACCTCAGCCGTCGGATGTGAGGGCGAGCTGCTGACGAATTCACCGAGTCCAATTGGTCCTGGGAAGCAGCCAGCTGCGCCTCCAGGTGTTCGATGTATCTCGTGGTCCCGTAGCCCGCCGTCTGCCGTCTATAGTCTCTCCTCTTCCGTCTGCTAACCGAAGAATCACGCAGCAGCGGCGAACCGCCGCGGGTAGATTGGTCTCTTGATTTCATGGCGTGTTCCGTATCGCTATCGTCTGACTGATCGAACGGTATGGGAGAAGCCCAAGTTCCGCGCTCCTTTGGCGGATGAGGCGAGAGCAGGTCTCCGGTGTTGCTGTTGTCCTCGTTGCTGTCTCGAGCGACGTCCCCGAACAGCGCAGCAACGGACGGACGAGATGAATATCGACGGCGTCGTTCCGCCGAATTGCAGATCTCCTGCAGCACACTCACTCGTCTCCGCGAGGATAAACCCGAGTTGTAATCCTGGGTCAACGACGAACCCGGGCTGTTCTGGTCGTCCGTGTGCGTCTCACAGCCCCCCGACGGCGACCTCCATGCCGCGAAGTGATCTGATATCCTTCGACCGGGGAGCTGGGGGGCGCGAAAGCCAGCGTTGCGCAGCTGGAGGCGGCGGGTCTGCAGGCTGAAGGGCTTGTCCGGTCGGAGCTGAGGAGGGGAGGAGGCTGGAGGGGAGTGAGGGTGGTAGAAGCGGAAGGAACTCCGCAGGCGCGAGTCATGGGGGCTTGTTGACGTGGACGTCGATGGTGTAAAGACATGGTCCATCCTGCGCAGCAGCTCGTCGTGGAGAAGGAGGATGATGAAGTGTCCATGACCCCAGCGGCTTCGGTGCAATTGGCCAGCGGTGCGGTGGTGACCCGTCAGGCCCAGAGGAGGAGCATTCCGGGAACCGAGGAAGGAGGAGATGGACAGTCGCTGCTCGGCTCGTGATCGGGGCTTTTCGGTTTAAAGCTTCCGTGTCGTCGCAGGGACGATTAATCTCACGCAGGCAGACTCCAAGCATTCGGATGCGAAATGAAACAGCGGGCGAATGCGTCGAGGGAATAGATGTACTCGTGGATGTGTGCCTGTGTCTTGGCCGGTGCTCGCGCGGGCCCGCCGCCGACTATCGAGGCGTTGTGACCCACCGCGGATCCTCGCTGCCTTGCGCGCCTTGCTGCCTGCGGCGCCCCGGGCCAACCTTGTTCCTTGCACGTGACATGCCGCCTTGCCCGGATCTCCAGACAGAACTACCATAGGCAGTACAGTACCATGCAGGAATCCCTCAAGAGAAGTGAGGCACTCCTCGACGGGAAGGACTACATACATACACTTGCTGTGCAACCGCTCTGTCTGTGTTCACGCACCCTGCGATCCGCAGCGCCATCCCTCCTCCAGGGGATCGATTTAGATCAACCCCTGTTTACACTTTGCCGTTTGCGGCTAGCGTGCCCCCGAGACGGCGGAACCGCGGGACCCCGCCCGGCCCGGTGATGTCACGCCTCCCCGCCGTCCGTCCCTAATAAATATTAATAGTTATAGAGCTGTCCAGCCCCTGAATGTTCGTGTCAAATTACGACTGCCATTTGCTCAACCTGGAAGCCATCCTCAAGAGCAGCCATGTTTCCCAAGACGCGACTCTCGCATCTCGCGCGCCACGCCTCACCGACATGAACAATCTGGGGATGAAGGAGAGCAGCATGTGATTGTCCCATCTGGTCTTCTCCGAGGCGCGTCACCACAGACAACACTAGTGCTCAGGGGATGATCAAATAGTGGCTCCAGATCCGATAGTAAATGGGTCTACTGTAAATTTCTATATATGTCGATTCCAGAGGCGTTCAGGGTCTGGAGAACCCCTAAGCGGGCTAGGCAGCCCCCTGTCCATCATGATCCACACGGTCGTGGAAGACACGTGGAAGATGCACGGAAGTACACAATCTAGATCCATCAGCGGACGTCCATCAGCCGCGGCGCGCGTGCATCACGCCTGGCCGACTCCCGCAGACGCTCACAGCGGCAGCCAAGTCCCTGAGCTCCGGAAGTTCCGTACCTCCTCGTCCAGAGCCGCGAACAGAGCACGGTCACCGGGACTCAGATCCTCGGCATGGATGGCTGAGGACGACGGTGCTCCGATGAGGGGTTTCAGGTCCGCCTGGCAGACCGTGTCCGGGGCCGGGAGATCTCCGCGCTGGAAATAGCCGCGGATCGCCTTGGCCACGCAGAGAGAGGGTGCTGTCAGGGTGGTGTGCTATGTGGGCAAGCGGTGGTCAGACTCATGTTCTTTCTTCCCCGCAGTAGGAAAGCTTCTCCTCCGTGGATTGCAGGGGCCAGAATACGTCACTTACGCCTTCAGAATCCTGTTGCAGAACGACCGAGCCAGGAAAGTTAAGGGCCATCTTTCGAGCGCTGTTTCAATCTCAATCAGTCTAAAACGCAGCAACAGACAGGAAAAGCCCTAGGATCTTGGGACACTGACCTCCGCAGCGGCGTGACTGGGTCAAGGGTGTTACCAATCCAGAGAGGAGGGTGTGACGTATTTGCGCTGAATGGGCCTGTGAACTTGTCAGTGAGAAGTAGTAACATTTCTTATCAGAAGCAAATAAAACGCACCGGTGAATCTCCACTTCGCCTTTGCCTTCCATCCTACGCAATTCAGACGCAAATGCGCCCAGTAGTCGCCAAGTGTCTCGCTTCCCGCCTTGAGGTCGCTCCAATACCTCTTGAACCCTTCCTTGTCGATGTTCCCTAATTTCTCAGCGTCAGTGCACAGGATGGCTGCTGTCGCGTAGTTGTCGTTCTCCCCCGGTACCGTGCACTCGCGGGAGAACGGACCCGCGAGCAGACACTCATCGGAAGGGCATGATGGTTGGCGATTTCGCTGCTTGAAATCCGCGAAGGCGGAGCCATTCCCTTGCTTGATATCAGCGAGTAGTCGTGCGAACAGCGGAAACGCGAGAAGTGGTTGGTACATGGCGATCCGCGTTATCACATTCACGTCAGTCCAGGTAATCACCTCGGGTCCTCGTGTAGGCGAGGCGGGAACGGCGAGAGATTCTTCATAGATGCTGGAAAGAAGGCCCCGGTAGGCCTTCTTGATGGCACCAGGACCACCAGGGGTGTAGAACGGGCAGCCTTCGGGGCCAGCTGTATCGCAGTAGAGAGTAAAACGATCAAGAATAGCATCAGAATCGACAAGAACGCTTGGCCCAGTTGTCAGATAGTAATTGTCCAGGTCGACGACACCGTCAAGGACGACACGCGCCACCCGGTCCGGGTACATGGCAGCGAAGGTGGCCCCGAGCACTGTTCCATAGGACCGACCCCAGTAAAGAAGCTTCTCATTCCCTTTATTCCAGCGGGTCCTTGTGGCGATAGATTGGGATTTATCGCGGCCGTTCTGCAGGTCATACGCTTTCTGTGCAGCTTTGCCTTGCTTTTCTCTCCACTGAGCATGCCGTTCAATGATCTCAATCATGTCTCTGGCTACCGGGGAAGTGTTAACGTGCTCTCCAATCGCCTCTTCTCCATTCACACTGGTGCTTATCGCTTCAGAACATCCATCGACAAGAGCTTTGGATCGCTGCCAATTCCGCATGAAAGACGACTCCGAGCTTCCCAGCATCCCGTCGGCCTCGGCTTGTAGATCCCAGTTCCTTTTTGCAAACGTGCTAGGGAAACATGTAAATCCAGGGGTGGTGTTGTTGATCCCGCGAGGGTCAAATCCAATGATATCAAAATACTTTGGAAGATCTGGAGACGCTTCGTCAAAATCCGACCTTGGATCCTCATCCGAGTCTGCTATAGTCTGCAAATTCCTGCCAGATTGCAGGACCTGGGCGACTCCCGAGCCCCCGGGACCACCTGGTTGTAGCAAAATTAGCTGGGGACTACGCAACAATATTCGAGAGTAATTTGGCACCTGGGTTGATCAAGATCGCACCGCCATATCGGGGATCCGTCACTGGGACCTTCGCTGGAAGCCTTGCGATCGCAATGGCGAACTTGCGGCCCTTCCCATCGGTGCGGTTGTAGTCCATAGGCACCTCGAGCCTTGCGCACTGTAGACCGTCAAAGCAGTCATGGTACTGAAGTTCTGAAGAAGGCGTTATCTACGACCTGTGAGCAAAGCATGCTGTGAACAATGGAGCAACAATAGGTTCTCACCTGTATCCATGTAAATGCAGATTGCTTTTCTACGTCGGTGGCCCTGCGAGCTGGACTTGCGCCATTTTCAAAGAAGGAAAGCGGTCTTTTTGAGAGCCAAAATGTACAGGCGAGGGCAACCAGAGCAAATGCCACTTTTCGGGGTATTTGGTGCTGTCTGCACGCCGTGCTATCATGCCATTGGGGAGGAGATCTCCCGTCAGAGATGGAGCCGTGCTTGACCATGGCCACGGTGGTGTCCTATCTTCTATGCAAAATACTACAAGTCGAGAATCGGTGACAAAACTCCGGTTCTCCCTTCCGACGCTTAACCAAGAACCCCAGGGAATGGGTTTTTGGGAGGAACAGCATGAAGGCGAACTACCCAGAGGACAAAATGCGGGGAAGCGTGCCAGGGGGGAAAGGGGGAAGGAAAAAAGTGCCGCTCAGCTTATTATCAAGGGGCTATGTAAGGCGAGGTCTTCGAAGACAGGGTTGATAAAATTTCCTAGTCCATCTGTAGGAGGAAGTTCGAGCGGCGGAGACGGCGGTACCAGGGGAACGCAAAAGTGTGGGGGAATCGGTGCCCACCCGTTTACGGCCCAGCGTCCAGAGTCAGAGCGGCTCCATCGTCGAACCCTCGTCTCGACTCGAGATGCTCTCATTGAGCTGCAACCGTCCAGTCATTGGCCCGTGGTGGGTGAGACCGGTCCAACGGCGCGTCTGCTGCGAACCTGAGATAAGGCCCCGATACTCTTAGAGGCAGGTCGGGTCGCTCCGATGGCATTATTCGAAACAAGAGCGCAGTCGAGCTGACAGACTTCAACCAACAGTCGCCAACAGTGGACGGCAGCCAGCTGCGCCCCCCTCATACCATACCTGGGTCCTTATCAGAGATCTTCCGTTTGAATGATCAAGAGGACGGAGTAAAGTAACTACACCGCGAGATCTATCTGATAAGGACCATTACCACCTTGTGGGCGCTAGCATATCATGTAGGTAAACAGGCAGCGCAGCCATCTGGAGATCGCGGTCAGCCAGTTCTGTAGGTACAGTTAGGAGATACTACTATATGCGAAGCAGGCTATATACAACTCCTTCTAACCAATCGCTCTTCTGATCTTTTTTGTTCCGTAACCCGCAACTCTCCCAAACACGATTGGCAGACCAACCGACCACCGATACGCTATATCCCTGTCAACGGCACAGTTATTCCACGAGAGAGCATTAATTGCCTGCAGATGACGGAGTATTTGAATCGTAAGGCGGTCAACTCGACGATAGTCTTGTTTGAATTGAATACTACGTACTTTGCATCCGATACTTTCTCACAACACGATCCGCAACTCCGAACATATGATCCATCATATTAGATAGCCAATACCGCAGGTAAAAGGCCCAGCAAACACAATATTAACGCATAGTAACCAAGATCGTATTATTCTGACTCGTACGCAGATACCATTTTTTTTTGTCATAAGCCAGTGTTCCCTTTGTCCTCTTGGTCTTAGAGGAACCTTTGAGAGAGGTGCAAAGTGCCAAGGGAGATCTCCAGACTTGATATGCGGAAAATGGGGGCATTATTCGATGAAAGCGCAGACTTTGAAAGCTTCTGTGGGTTAATAAGAGCCAGTTTGGTCCACAGTGGTGCCGCACTGTTGGGTCCCCTAACAGCTAAGATCGTCCCTCAGAAACTATCAAGTGCTGCGGAGCCCCGTAATGGAAAACCTGGTAGACAGTTGTGATCGAGATTGAGATGCCAGATGGTCCAACAGGATGTATGAAAATGGGACAAGTATGCGGGTCGCATGACGGAGTTTAGGTGCGCATCCTTGCATGATGTCTGTAGGCTGGCGACTTTGATGCGGCGTGGGGGACACGGGAAGCGAGATCTCCCACGGGTAGACAATGGAATGGATTGCGTTATTATGGCTCTAATGGCTTGCTTCACAACCATCGAGTGGCAGATTCCTGAGAACGATATCCAAGTGTCAGACGGTGAGGAGGATGCGTCGCTTCCGCATCCCTCGCGCGACAGGCAATAGCGGTGACCTTATCACCGCTGTGCAACTTAACCTCCAGCTTCCCCGACCAGGTTCCAGCTCGGAGAGACGCATAGTCGAGCAAGCTGGAAGCACTATGCTGCACACCCTGGTCCCGTCACCCCATGGCTTAGGAATCGATCCGCCTTGACTCGTTCGAACGCTGTTCTAACCGCTTGGCCAGCGTCTAGACAGCCGCCGCGGGAAAACCACGACCCCAAGTCACACGGCACCGTCGCTACCCCGGGGCGATGATAACATGTCATTTGCCAGGTGCGCCGATGATGGCCTTCTTGAGCAGTTTCTGGAAGCGCCACAGGACGAGATAAGAGAGTCGTTCTGATCTCGACAAGGCGAGACGAAAGAATCGGTGCTCGAGCGTCTCGACTTGCCCTTCCCGGCGCCCCGCGTTGTTAGCTCCGAAGCAAGCCCGTCTACCATGTCCCATTATTGGGATCAGAGGATCGCGCTTCGGTATCAGTTCAGGATAGAACTACGCGATAAGTCTTCTACGCCGTCCCATGCCATCGGAGCAGACAAAGGCCAGGCTTAAGATATCTCCAACAGCATATATAGCATTTCGTGGTCGTCAACAATAATGGCTCTCTGTTGGTCCGATCAAACCCACACGTCAGTTTTCTCGATTCCTCAAGATGAGTTTCCTTGACGCTGTGAAGGCACAGTTTCGTCCCTCCCCCGTGATGACAGATGGATTAGCCGCAGACTCCGCTCACCTCAGTCCAAATAAGACGGATTCTGAGGGAGAAAAGAAAAAACAAACCGACACCCAGGCCAATGAGGTCGATCCAAGCATCGTAGAATCGGGCCACGAGGCTGCCGGTGTTGCCAAAATCGAAGCTGCTCAAGCGATTTGGGGCTCCAAGGGGAAGTACGTCCTCTTTGCTAGGTACGCAGCCACATCCACGTCCGCATGTCTATGAGTCCAGGGCGAGACTGACAGCCGTACCAGTTTGGCAGCAGTGATGATCATTTTGTGAGTGTCGAATGCCACGGCGGCTACGTCTTCATCCCCTGACCTCGCTCTTGCAGCGAATTAGACAATTCAACGGTCGGTACATACAGAACGTACGCCACATCGTCGTTCAACGAGCTGTCAATGCTGGCCACTCTGGGTACAGTAGGCAGTATCATCTCCGCTGTGTTTAAGCCACCAATAGCCAAGATCTCTGATGTTCTTGGACGAGCAGAAGCGTACACCATAACAATTTCATGCTATGTTTTGTCCTACATTCTCTGTGCGTCGTCGAAAACATTCAACACATATGCCGCTGGCTATGTTTTCTACGCGATTGGCCAAACAGGCACCGCTGTCCTTAATTCTATCATGGTGTCTGATTTCTCCACAATGCGGTGGAGAGGCTTCGCATACAACATCATCTATGTCCCTTTCCTGATCACTCCTTGGATTTCTGCACTTATTGTGGACAGCGTGGTAAATGGAATTGGATGGCGCTGGGGAATCGGAATGTTCGCCATCCTCATGCCTTTCTGTGCCAGCTTCATCATCATCACACTGCTCTATTTTCAGCGCCGAGCGAAAAAGAGCGGAATTATCCTCATTGAAAAGCTTACCGTCTATTACTTCTTTTCGCAGATTGACTTGGGGGGTCTTCTCCTTCTCAGCGGGGGCTTCACTATGCTTCTGCTACCTATTACTCTGGCTGCGACAACGACAAGCCGCTGGAAGACGCCTTGGGTGGACGCCCTCATGGGCCTAGGTGTGGTTGCACTGATATGCCTGTACCCGTATGAAAAATACGCCGCCAGACACCCTGTAGTGCCAGTTCGCTACTTCAAGACCTTATCAATTGTCCTCACATTCTTACTCACCTGCATTGACAACATCGGTTTCGGTTCCACCCACACCTATCTCTACCCATGGTCAATCGCGGCTCGCAACTTCTCTGCCAGAGATGCTCTTTTTCTGGCCTACACTAACGGGGTGATGCAATGCCTCATTGGCATTGCCACCGGGCTCGTCATGTACAAAACGAGACGGTACAAGTGGCTAGCGTTCGCTGGGGCGATCATCCGTATGATCGGATACGGTGTTATGATACGTCTGCGAACAAACACAACCTCCACTGCCGAATTGTTTATCATGCAGCTCATTCAGGGCCTTGGCAGCGGAATCATCGAAACAATCGTTGTTGTCGCTGCGCAGATCGCTGTCCCTCACGCGGAACTAGCCCAGGTTACCTCCCTGGTTTTACTCGGCGCCTTTCTCGGGAACGGAATCGGATCCGCTGTCGCAGGGGGTATCTATACTGATACCTTGAAAGAGCGCCTTAGGTTCCGGATGGGTCCCGGGGCGAATGAAACAGTGATAGACGGTGTATATAACTCTATCACCGGTACCTTGCCAACATGGGGCACACCGGAGCGGACGGCCATCAACGCAGCGGTGAGTGCTCTCGAATTACCTTGCTATGGAATCTTTATACTGACAGGCTCTGTATAGTACTCCGACGTCATGGGGTTCGTCAATCCACAATATCTGAATGGAAAATGACCACTGATGCTCATCTTGCGCAGGTACATCAGCATCGCCGCATTAGCATTCTCAGCTCCAGTAGTCATTGTCGCCTTCTTCTTGCCAGACAAGAAGCTTAGGTGAGTGTCTCAGATTCTACTTCAGACGGATCATCGCTTTCAACATATAAAAAATAATGGGATTCTAACAGCGTCTTGTCTAGTGACGGCCACAACCTTTTCTCGAAATCACACGCCCGCATGCCATCAGCACAGTCACCGACGGAGACGGAGCCCAGGAGAGAAACAGAAAAATAGGCCCAAGCGCCTAATCTGTAACGAAGCCATGAACGAAGTATTGTGACTCATGTTTTGTGTTCTCTTGTAATTGCGCGGTGTCCAGCCTCTCGACGTAGTCAGATGCGACATGATAGGGTCGATTGGACGGATCTAGTAATGGACGAAGCTTATTGGTCATGAAGATTCTACCTTCCTTCCTGCGTATGCTCTACTGCTGCTCATCCTCACTCCTTAAACACGAGAAAAGGAGCAATTGCGTATCATCTCATAATAGCAGTAATATCCTAATTACAGATCACTGCATCTCACCACAGTCTTTCCGCACACCCCTCCGGTTCAAGTTCCCAACTACGAACAGGTGCAGCGACTACACGTGGTCCCATATTAGACGACCACCGCACGTCGTTATCCAGCTACTCATCGACGAGGGAGAACTCTCCAGCAACCGATCCAGCGAGGACTGCCACTGACAGCAAATTTACAGTGTGTTGTTTCATCACCGCGCATGCCATGGCCAGTTCGCGGTTTAATCAATCACTTCAACGTGTGCGGAGTCCGGATGACAATTCACGAGTACATAATGACTGTATTGTCCGGCATCCAGGCCAGCGGCCTTGGTGACTCTCTTCTCAAGAGGACAAAGAGCATAATCTGCTTTACGATTCTCTATATGAGTCTGACTCTGATATATCTTACATTGAAGTTCAAATAAAAACCGTCGTCTGGATCTTTTTTTTTTTGCAAACCCTTCCAATGGGCTCTCCTGCCTACTACCTCCAGGTGAACACTTCACCTCCGCAGGACTCGATATGGCACGGAGTAAGCCAGCAGACACTCCGGCAAAATATCGTGACTCTTGAAGAACAAGCCTTATACCAGGGTTCGAGAAGAAAGACGATCGCTTCGGAGAAGCACTGGGAGAAGAAAAGACGCGAGCTGTCCTCTCTCGAATACCTGCTGCCCTTGGAGGTCGAGCAGCGGCTGGCAGACGACTTTGCCTTCCTCGCCGCTGCGGAGCAGGGAGCGAGAGCGGCCTCTACGGTCTGTATAGAAGAGAAATCGAACCCTGCGGGCTTGATCGTTCGGCTTGCCGCGAACGCATGCGTGTCTGCTGCCGTGCAGGAAACCATCGAAGGGGTCTTGGACGACCTTGTCTGCTGTGCCAAGAGGAGTCTGTCAACCTCTCAATCTTGCTTTGAAGTCCTTTTTTAACCTCATGATGCATGCTTAGGGATATCTCGAGAAGAGTGCGCAACGGCCTTGCTCAACCGAGTCATCAGGCTCAATCGCGAACGCATCCATGCATACCTTCGGTCGAGCTATCACCAGAGACGACGTAAGAGCCTAGTCCGGCCGCTTTATCGGGACATTGATCGCATCATGTCCATCCGCCCTGTAGACTCCCAGTATTGCTGCCCCTCCTCCATTGCGGATGCACTGTATGACAGATTGGATGATCTATCAGAAGTCTACCGGTCCATCGACGACCCATTGAAACAGAATGCAGCAGAAGAGATCGATATCCTCAAAACCATCGCGCGGAGGAGCAACGACCTCTACGTCTGGTGGAGCCATCACATCATCCCCACCCATCCCGACAAGTCCTGCTGCTTCAACAGGGCCCCAATCCGAGAAATCGCTAATATCGGGCGCTACTGGAGCCTCTGCCTCGATCTTGCCTATGCGTCCAGGAAGTATCGCAAACTGTTTACAAACATCAACCTCGGGATACTACCACCATATCGACCCCTCGCCTCCAACATAACCTTATTCCACAATGCCCCGGTTCTCTGCACCGTCCACGCAGAGGTGCAGATGGTAGCATTCTACGAAAGTGACGACAATGCCGTCCTGAAACTGCCCCGAGTCATCGGGTGCAGCCGGCCCGCGTGCTACCTCTGCGAGCTGTTCATCCGGCGTCACGGCATGTTTCTCCTGTCTCAGACACGCGGAAAATTCAATGACCGGTGGACGGTGCCCGATTTGGAGGACTATAGCGCCTCAGGGAGGAAGAGACTTCGGACAGCGCTAACGGCGATGAACACGGAGCTGAAACGGGCGCTCTTCTCTACTACGCAGGAAGAGTCTCCACGCAAAGGCTCGTTCATGAACTGGCTGGATTTCCGCCCGCTCTGGCCATGGCATGCCAACTCTCCTGCCCGCTCTACGACATCCAGCGGCAGCAGCGGTAGTAGTAGTAGAAGCAGCAGTAGAAGGGGGAGCGTCTCCAGGATGACCACCTCCGATACGACATACAAAACGACTCCCCTGTCATCGACATCTTCTCTCCAGCCGTCTGAGACCCAAACACCTTTGACAGTCTTCTCATCAGAACTATCAGCAGCAGGACCAACATCAAGAGCAAGGTCAGCAGCAACGTCCGCCTCAGCCTCGTCCTCAACCTCAACAGCCTCCACCCGCTTCCTCGACAGCGAGGACCTCTCGACCGGCCAGACCATCGACGAGGACACCATTCTCCAGGTCATGGCCAACCGAACATGGATGGAGTTCGAGATGGAGGGTCCTGAACGGGGCAAGGTCGCGGTGCGCCCGCGGCCGCCGCCCGACGGCGCGCCGATCGACTGCGTCGTCGAGCTGGACGGGATGAAGAGGGAGGGATCCACCACGATCCGTGTGGAGCGGACGGGGCAGAGACGGTGTGTGAATCTGGAGCTGGTGCACCCTGCGAGGCGGCCGGTGTTTGTGTCGCTGGAGTGGTTGTGATGGACTCTCTGCAGTAAGTATGTGCAGCGCGTCGTATGTATTTTTGAACGATTGATCGATCGATATGACCAGATATGTCTTATGATGTTATGTGGAGGAACAGGTATTTAGTTATTTCCATATACAACATGTAATGTCAAGTTTTATTTTAGCATCTAATGTACATGTACATCACAAGATAAATGTGCATCCTCGACTCCATAGTCAACCATACATATGATCTATCAACCGACACTATGCTCATTTACAAGCAATATATGTCTTAATTTGGGATCAATACATAAAAAACCCGACAATATCACTCCTTTGTTCGTCTTACTTACACGCATATACATCTGACCTCCCCTCCGCCCGATATCCCCGCCATCCTTGATGCCTGGAGGCGGTCATATCGGAGTTAAAGGCGGAGCTGAATTAAGCACTAACGGTGAACATACAGAGTGTACGGTACATCCCTAGGGATGTACCTGGTTACCCCGCTGACATGGGCATGTATTTGTGAAACTTTATAGCTATGCATGATGCCTCCAGTCAAGTATGACTGCCCGCAAAGTATGTACTATGTACATAAGTACTCTGTGATGTATGTACAGTACAGTACATATCCAGGGCACTTACATTAGTGATGTGTCCAGAACAGCCTCTCCAGAACATACAGCTATAAAGGAGAGTCTCCCCAGACATGCTTGCTTCATTCAATCTGATTGAATTTCGCATCTGGGATGAAGATACTTACCTCCTCCTAGATATATAGTCTTCTGTCTCTCTCTCTCACTTATTCCAAGCCCAACAACAACAACAACAACAACAACAATGACAGCCCACCACGGATCGTCTTCGTCTCATCGCACACGGGTTCCCTGGGCCTCCGATCCAATCCCGCCGGTGCCTGGTACGCCCGGACACACATCCCCCATGTGCCCCATCTACTCTGCCGCAGCAGCAAGGCGGCGCTGAACATGCTGACGCTGCACTTACGCGGCGCAGTACACGCCTCAGGTGTACATCTATTATTTTGGATGTCCAGAAACCGGAGTAATCAAACAGGAGAAACGGCGATTTCTGTGAAATAGCCAACTCGACCCGCGCGAACTAGTTGGCTCCAAGTTGATGGCATTCCCAATGGTTGGTAATCTTACGATACTTCTTTCAGGATCAACCGAAGCAGGTATTATTTGAAGTGCATTATATATAACCTTATGCTGGAAGGATATACATAGTACAGTGTAGTACAGGCCATACAGCAATGCAAAAAGAAAGGCTCAAAGAAGGACATATAACCAAGATATCCTGTTCTAGGACCCTTGGACCAACACAAAAATGGCTCTTGAAGAACCTGCCCCAGTGTATGTGCAGTACGTACACTGAGACGGCGATAAGAAACCCTTATCTCCGATAAGATAACAGACACCGTTACGGCTTCAAACCTCACCATCGTTCACGTGACCGATAACGAACCCGACTAGCTCGATCCATGAATTTATTTTCCAGAGCCCGACCGGACGTCAAGACATGGAAATTCATTCGACTCCAACTTGGATCTATATTTCTCCATAAAAGAAAGGGCCAAGAGCTTCTGCGCATTCGCCCCGCGAACCGCCCTCAAGCCACACACATCCCTCCCGAATCCATTCACCAGAAAGAAACAAAGTCCGCCATGGCCCAAGGCGAAATCAAAAAGAAGCCGTCCAATCCGTCCTCGTCTAAACGGTATGCTCTCCATACGTCTTGTCTCCCCGCAAGATATTCTCTCTCTCTCTCTCTCTCTCTCTCTCTCTCTCTCTCCCCTTTTACTAACATATTTTTTTTAATGTTACCAGCCCCACCGCCCTCGGCCCCAAAAAGGGCGCGCGCACTATCGCCCCCAAGAAGGCCAAGCTGATCAAGCAGCATAAGATGAACAAGGTACGTCGCCTCCCACATCTGCGTGTCTCTTTTCCCTGTTCCTGGTCCTGCTTCTTCGCGGGGATTGCATCTCCCTTTGTTTAGCTGTAATTGAATTGGTACTGACTGTCTGATTCGCTGTAGAAACTCACCGCCGGCCTGATCGAGAAGACGGAGCGCAAGCTCGCCGAGCGCGCGGGGCACCTGGAGCTGCTTGCGGGCGGGAAGAAGGAGAAGAAGAAGGAGAAGGGCAAGGATGGCAAGAACAACAACAAGGATGGGAAGAAGAAGTGAGGTCGTGAGAGATCGACCGTGTGCGAATTGCTGCCGGTCGGCAAGTCCTGACTCTCCTGGGCTTGCTTGCTCCCAAGGTGCCCTATGAGAGGAGAAAACGACGCAAACTAAACGACGGGGATAAGGTGTCTTATCTGCCGTTGAAGAGGTTCCGTCCCTCACGAGCTTTGCTGCTCGGTCCTTCGGACCCAGCGCCGCATTCGACCGCGTACGGTGATCTGAGATACGGAAGCAGGCTCGCATTCATCGAAACGGCAGGTCTGGCCCGTGTTGAATGAAGGGGGGGG